>Ga0068714_10001033_pt1 | contig 44218 bp, 58 predicted proteins | sample MTBNYHSulfiMetaG_FD_62988 | JGI IMG/M metagenome (GOLD analysis project Ga0068714, IMG submission 62988) | Enrichment culture microbial communities from rom New York Harbor, USA that are MTBE-degrading - MTBE-NYH (New York Harbor Sulfidogenic)... | ecosystem: Environmental > Aquatic > Marine >... | reverse complement strand
CCTCGGCCGTATGACTTTTGAGGTAGCTGATGGGTTTGACCGATTCGCTGAGTTTCATAATGTATCCACCGTATCCCTGATTCCAGAACGTACCAAATATAGTCCGTATTTGGTACCAATGCAAAGCGGATTACGGTTTGTAAGAGGCACCGGCCGCCGATCAGTCCTCCCGGTATCCGAGCCGCGCCAGTATCCTCTCCAGGGGCCTCAAGGAGGAGCCCATGGTCCGAATGCCTCGTGTATGCCCACCGGGCATACCTCAACACATCATTCAGCGCGGGAATAACCGACAGGTCTGTTTTGCCGATAGTGCTGGGGGCTGGCCTTGGTAGTGATCGTTTCAAGGACGAGATTGAGATATTGACGGTAAGGCGAATGAGGCCGGGCAGGCCAGGGCCAAAGCGGAAGTAGTTGTTACTCTGCTCCCGAACTCCCCGAAGCCCCCCGCCGAACTCCCAGTATCGTATTTCACGACCTTGGGCGGTAAACAGCCCTGACACTCTTCCATCTCCCTGTCATGATACTTTCCAGGTCCGCGCCGGCAGGGGTGACAACAGCGAATACCTCTTCTATGCTGAAAAGCAATTATCCCATTACGATTGGGTAGTGGAAGCAAAGTATCCACTATTTGCGGTGCTCGCTGCGAGCGCAATGCCAGGTGTCGACAAGATGGCTTCGCCGGTTACCGTTTTCGGCAATAAACCGTCGCCAAAACAGGTGTTTAGGGCCTGGGTTGCGCACCCGTCCGGCGTCGCGGGGGCGGGTGGCACATCGCTTGCTTTTTCATTCACCGACAACCAACCGGTGGTGAAGAGGGATGCGGTGATCCAGGAGCGCTATTTGACCGAAGGGCTGGAGCGGGCCTTTCGCACGATCCACGAGGAGCGGATGACGGGTTTGCCCATTCTGAATCCGGAGCTGGAAGTGCAGGCGGTCGGTTTTCGTCTGCTGCATGGCCACTGCGCCGGGATCCTGATCACCCCCTGGTTCATGAATCTGCTGGTGCTGCCGCCGGAGGGCGACGGTTGGGAGGAGAGCGGGCCGGGCGACAAGCGGCATTTCGATTTTCCCTCCGGTCCCTGCGAGATGGCGCTCTGCGAGGAGGAGATGCTGGGGCGTTACCTCAGCGTATCCCTCTTCTCACCCATGTCTTCCTTCGCCAGCCAGCAGCAAGCGGTTTCCACCGCCACCGCGATCCTGCAGCGACTGATGACACCGGCGCAACCGGAACATGCGGTAGAGAATGCACCGGATCACGAACCGGGCCGAAGGGCGCTGCTGCGCGGACTGTTCTCTGCCGGACGGGGCTGAGCGTATGGGGTGCAGCATTGGGGTTTGAAGGCCGAATCGATATCGAACTGGCCTGCCGGGCGGCGGCCGTCAGGCGCGTGGATGTACGCTCCAGCCGTCCGTTGCGCGCAAGCCGGGTTCTCGAAGGGGGCAGCCCGGACGAGGCGCTTGAGCGGCTCCCCCTGGTGTTCAGCATCTGCGCCACGGCGCAGGCGGAGGCCGCGCTCAGCGCCTGTGAGCAGGCTCTGGTTTCGACTCCTGCAGCGGCGCACAAACAGGCGCGTGAGATGCTGGTGTGGATGGAGACCGCTCGGGAACATCTGCTGCGCATCCTGCTCGACTGGCCCGCCTTCGCCGACGAACCGCTGGCAAGGGAAGGGCTCCCGCGGGTGATGCAGTTCCTGCCGGAACTGAGCCGGGCACTTTATGGCAACGCTGCCCCTTTCCGTCTTGGCAGCAGGCCGACGGTCGATTTTCCGGCGTTTGCCCGGGTCATCGCCGAACTGCGTTCGGTGATCGCCGGGCTGCTGGGCGGCGGGGAAGCTTTGCAGTTGCACTCCCTCGCTGCCTTTGAACAGTGGCTGGAACGGGGCGATAGCATGCCGGCGCGGCTGCTGCGCCGCCTGCGCGAAAGGGGCTGGAGTCGGCTGGGCCGGAGCGCATCGGTGTTTCTACCGCAGCTGCAGGCGGCGGCACTGCATCCTCTGTTCACCGCCGAAGACGGCGAGTTATTTCTCGCCGAACCGTGTTGGCAGGGCGTACCGTGCGAGAGCACCCCGCTGCAGCGCCAGCGGCACCATCCGCTGTTGCGGGAACTGCTGCGGGGCGAGGGCAACGGCCTGCTGACGCGCCTGGTGGCGCTGTTGCTAGAGCTGGAGGGGATCCCCGATCTGTTGCAGCAGGGGCTGGTTGAACTGGGGTCTACTGATATGGCGGAGGAGCAGGGGGCGATGGCGGGCAATTCGCCGAGAGGACTCGGCTCCTACAGGGCGGAGGCGGCGGTGGAGGCGGGGGCGATGGCGGTCTCCGGCATCGGCCTGGCGCAGGTCGAGGCGGCGAGGGGGCGGCTGATCCACCGGGTGGAGATAGACGACGGCGTGGTGCGGCGTTTCCAGATCCTGGCGCCCACCGAGTGGAATTTTCATCCGCAGGGGGTGGCGGCGCAGGGGCTGTACACCCTGGACGGTGGCGATGAGGAACAACTGAGGCAACAGGCGGCGCTGTGGATCAATGCCATCGACCCCTGTGTCGGCTTCAACCTGCGGGTGAGCGGCGATGCATGAAATGTCGCTCTGCGAGGGTGTGTTGCAGGTGGTGGAGGAGCAGGCGAGGACGCTCGGCTTCAACCGGGTCAAAACGGTGTGGCTGGAGATCGGCGACCTGGCGGGGGTCGATGCGGAGGCAATGCGCTTCGGCTTCGACGTGGTGGTCAAAGGCTCGCTCGCCGACGGTGCAGCGCTGGAGATCATCCGCCTTCCCGGGCGGGCCTGGTGCCTGGCCTGCGGCCATGAGGTGACGGTGGCGCAGCGCTTCGATGCCTGTCCCGATTGCGGCGGCTACCAGCTGCAGGTCACCGGCGGCGACGAATTGAGAATCAAGGAACTGGAGGTGGAATGATGTGTACGGTATGCGGTTGCGGCGAAGGCGAAACGACTATCGAGGGAGATGGCCACGGACATGCCCATGAGCACGGCCACCATCACCACGGCCACGATAACCACGGCCATCACCACCACGACCACACCCACGACTACGGCCTGGGTCCGGCCCACGCCCATGCGCCCGGCATGAGCCAGTCGCGCATGGTGCAGATCGAGCAGGACATCCTGGGCAAGAACAACCAGTACGCTGCTGCCAACCGGCGCTGGTTCGCCGAGCGCGGCATCCTCGCGCTGAACCTGGTCTCCAGTCCCGGTTCCGGCAAGACCACGCTGCTGACCCGTACCCTCACCGACCTCAACGGCGGCTACCCGATGGCGGTGATCGAGGGCGACCAGCAGACCGCCAACGACGCCGAGCGCATTCGCGCCACCGGCGCGCCCGCGCTGCAGATCAATACCGGCAAGGGCTGCCATCTCGACGCGCACATGGTCGGCCACGCGCTGGAGGCCCTCGCGCCGGAGAACGGCGGCGTGCTGTTCATCGAGAACGTCGGCAACCTGGTCTGCCCCGCCGCCTTCGACCTCGGCGAGGCGCACAAGGTGGCGATCCTCTCGGTGACCGAGGGCGAGGACAAGCCGATCAAGTATCCGGACATGTTCGCCGCCGCCGATCTGCTGCTGTTGAACAAGGTCGACCTGTTGCCGCACCTGCAGTTCGACGTGGAGCGGTGCATCGACTACGCGCGGCGGGTCAATCCCGCGATCAAGGTGCTCAAGGTCTCGGCCACCAGCGGCGAGGGGATGGACGACTGGTATCGCTGGCTCGACGCGACCCGCCAGCTGGCGGCGATAGGGCAATAGCCATGTGCCTGGCGATCCCGGCCAAGGTGGTCTCCATTGACGAGCGCGGCGAGAACGCCGTGGTCTCCATCGGCAACGTGAAGAAGGAGGTCTCGCTGGCTCTGGTCGAGGGGGTGGCGGTCGACGACTACCTGCTGATCCACGTCGGCTTCGCGCTCAACACCATCAGCCCGGACGAGGCCGAACGCACCCTGCAACTGTTCGCCGAGGCGGGGATGTTATGAATCCAACGCACATGATGGTCGGCACTGACCCTGGGTATGAAAAACCTGTTGCCACAGAGTGCACAGAGCACACAGAGGGATTCATGGCAAAGAAATCCGTCGGCGGTGCGGCGATATCCGATGAACGTTGTCGTCATATTGTCCACCGCCCGATGTCCTCTGTGTCCTCTGTGGCGGCTTCGTTTTTTGTCCACAAAGGCTCACTCCGCGCCTTTGCGGTGAATAAGGTTTTCTCAACATGAAATACGTCGACGAATTCCGCGGCCGCGAACTGGCCGAGACCCTGGCCCGGGCCATCGCCCGCGAGGCGCAGACGGGACGCGACTACCATCTGATGGAGTTCTGCGGCGGCCATACCCACGCCATCTTCCGTTACGGGGTGCAGGACCTGATGCCGCACAACGTGCGCTTCGTCCACGGCCCCGGCTGCCCGGTCTGCGTGCTGCCCATCGGCCGCATCGACCAGGTCATCGCCCTGCTGGAGCGGCACGACGTGATCCTCTGCAGCTACGGCGACCTGCTGCGTGTGCCGGCCAGCGGGCGCAAGAGCCTGCTCAAGGCCAAGGCCGCGGGGGCCGACGTGCGCATGGTCTACTCCACCACCGATGCGCTGCAGATCGCCCGCGACAACCCGCAACGCGAGGTGGTGTTCTTCGCCATCGGTTTCGAGACCACCACGCCGCCCACGGCGGTGGCGATCCGGCAGGCGGCGGCGGAGGGGCTGGCGAATTTCTCCGTGTTCTGCAACCACGTGCTTACCCCCGCGGCGATCCAGAATATCCTCGAATCGCCCGAGGTGCGCGAGCTCGGCAGCGTGCGCATCGACGGCTTCTTCGGCCCCTCCCACGTCAGCTCGATCATCGGCACCCAGCCCTACGAATTCTTCGCCGAGGAGTTCCAGCGCCCGGTGGTGATCGCCGGTTTCGAGCCGCTCGACGTGATGCAGTCGGCGCTGATGCTGATCCGCCAGATCAACGCCGGGCGCCACGAGGTGGAGAACGAATACACCCGGGTAGTGACCCGCGAGGGCAACCTCAAGGCCAAGGCCCTGGTGGCGGAGGTGTTCGAGCTGCGGCGCAGCTTCGAGTGGCGCGGGCTGGGGCTGGTGCCCTACAGCGCACTGCAGATCAAGCAGCAGTACGCCGCCTTTGACTGTGAACGGCGCTTCGATGTGCCACAGCTGGCGGCGGCTGACAACAAGGGCTGCGAGTGCCCGGCGATCCTGCGCGGGGTCAAGCGGCCGACCGACTGCAAGCTGTTTGGTACGGTCTGCACCCCGGACAACCCGCTCGGCTCCTGCATGGTCTCCTCCGAGGGGGCCTGCGCCGCCTACTGGAGCTACGGCCGCTTCCGCCGCCCCGAGGGCGGCAGCGATAAGGAATCAGTGGCATGAACGCGAAAGTGAAACCCTTCACCCACCGCCTCGATCTGCGCGAGGGCCGCGTCGACATGAGCCACGGCAGCGGCGGCCGCGCCTCGGCGCAGCTCATCGAGGAGCTGTTCGTGCGCCACCTCGACAACCACCTGCTGCGCCAGGGCAACGACCAGGCCGCCTTCGAGGTCGGCGCCGGGCGCATGGTGATGAGTGTCGACGGCCATGTGATCTCGCCGATCTTCTTCCCCGGCGGCGACATCGGCTCGCTGGCGGTGCACGGTACGGTCAACGACGTGGCGATGTCCGGCGCCCGGCCGCTCTATCTCTCCGCCGCCTTTATCCTGGAGGAGGGCTACCCGCTCGCCGATCTCGATCGCATCGTCGCCAGCATGGCGCGGGCGGCACGGGAGGCGGGGGTGATGGTGGTCACCGGCGACACCAAGGTGGTGGAGCGCGGCAAGGGCGACGGCGTATTCATTACCACCACCGGCGTCGGCGTGGTGCCGGAGGGGATCAATATCTCCGGCGACCTGGCCCGCCCCGGTGACGCCATCCTGGTCAGCGGCACCCTCGGCGACCACGGCGTCGCCATCATGTCGAGCCGCGAAAACCTGCAGTTCGAGACCACCATCGAATCGGACTCGGCCCCGCTCAACGCGCTGGTCGCCGAAATGGTCGCGGCTGTGCCGGAGATCCACTGCCTGCGCGACCCGACCCGCGGCGGCCTCGCCTCCACCCTCAACGAACTGGCGCGCCAGTCGGGCGTGGGGATGGTGTTGCAGGAGCAGGCGATCCCGATCCGCGAGGAGGTGGCTGCCGCCTGCGAACTGCTCGGCCTCGACCCGCTCTACCTGGCCAACGAGGGAAAGTTAATCGCCATCTGCCCGGGCGACAGGGCGGAACAGCTGCTGGAGACGATGCGCATGAACCCCCTTGGCGGGCAGAGCGCGATCATCGGCCAGGTGGTGGAGGACCCCTACGGGCTGGTGCAGATGGAGACCCGTTTCGGCGGCAGCCGGCTGGTCGACTGGCTGGCGGGGGATCCCCTGCCGAGAATTTGCTGACGTGAAGATCCTCTTCCTCACCCACGCCTTCAACAGCCTGAGCCAGCGCCTCTACGTGGCACTGACCGCGCGCGGCCATGAGGTGAGCGTCGAGTTCGATATCAACGACGAGGTGACCGCCGAGGCGGTGGCGCTGTTCGGCCCCGACCTGATCCTCGCCCCGTTCCTCAAGCGTGCCATTCCCGAGGCGCTCTGGCGCCGCCACTGCTGCCTGGTGGTGCATCCCGGCCCGCCCGGCGATCGCGGTCCCTCGGCGCTCGACCGGGCGATCCTCGACGCCGAGGAGCGCTGGGGCGTCACCGTGCTGCAGGCCAACGCCGAGATGGACGGCGGCGATATCTGGGCGGCTGGCGAATTTCCGATGCGCGCGGCGAGCAAGGCGAGTCTCTACCGCAACGAGGTGAGCGGTGCGGCGGAAAGGGCGGTGCTGCAGGCGGTGGAGCGTTTCGCCTCCGGGGAATGGCGACCCGCGCCGCCGCCGCCGGGACCGATGCGCCCGTCGCTGTCCCAGGCGGCGCGGCGCATCGACTGGCAGCGCGACACCACCGCCGAGGTGCTGCGCAAGCTGCGCAGCGCCGACGGCGCCCCCGGTGTGCGCGATCGCCTGTTCGGCCGCGACTGCTATCTCTACGATGCCCATGCGGCTCCGACCTTGAGTGGTGCTTCGGGTGAGGTGATCGCCCGTTCCGGCCCGGCCCTCGCCCGGGCCACCGCCGACGGCGCGGTGTGGATCGGCCACCTGCGCGAGCCGCAGGGCGAACACCCCTTCAAGCTGCCGGCCACCGCGGTGCTGGGAGCCGAGCTGGCAGCGTTGCCCGAGGTCCCGCTGGACAGCGACGGCGGTTATCGCGAGATCCGTTACGAGGAGCGCAACGGCATCGGCTACCTCCATTTTCATTTCTACAACGGTGCCATGGGCACGGCGCAGTGCGAGCGGTTGTTGCACGCCTATCGCGCCGCCTGCCTCAGGGATATCCGTGTCCTGGTGTTGCTGGGCGGCCCCGACTTCTGGTCCAACGGCATGCACCTGAACCTGATCGAGGCCTCCGCCAGCGCCGCCGACGAGTCGTGGCGCAACATCAACGCCATCGACGACCTGGCCGAGGCGATCATCACCAACGAGCGCCAGTTGACCGTGGCAGCGCTGCGCGGCAATGCGGGGGCGGGCGGGGTGTTCCTGGCACGGGCCGCCGACCGGGTATGGGCGCGCCGCGGTGTCATCCTCAACCCCCACTACAAGGACATGGGCAACCTCTACGGCTCGGAGTACTGGAGCTACCTGCTGCCGCGCTACGCCGGCGCGGCGAACGCCGCGCGCATTGCCCGGGCGCGGCTGCCGATGGGGGCCGAGGAGGCTGCGGAACTGGGCCTGGTCGACCGGGTGTTCGACGAGGATGACTTCCTTGCCGAGGTCGGTACCCAGGCCGAGGCGCTGGCGGCGGAGAACTTCGATGCGCTGCTGGCGGAAAAGGTCGCGCGGCGCCGCCGCGACGAGACGCAAAAGCCGCTGCAGCGCTACCGCGCGGAGGAGCTGGAGCGGATGCGCCTCAATTTCTACGGCTTCGACTCCAGCTACCACGTGGCCCGTTACAACTTCGTCTGCAAGGTGCCCAAGTCGCGCACCCCGCTGACCATCGCCGGGCATCGTCGCCGCGACGCATCGTTGAGGAGGATAGTATGAGTGAACTGCCGACCGTTCTGGTGGTGGACGACGAGGTGCGCAGCCTTGAGTCGCTGGTGCGCATCCTCGAGGACGATTTCGATGTCAAGACCGCCAGCAACACCGTCGAGGCGGAGGCGATCCTCGGCCGCGAGTGGGTGCAGATCATTCTCTGCGATCAGCGCATGCCGGGGATGTCCGGCGTCGAGTTTCTCAAGCAGGTGCGCGAACAGTGGCCGGAGGTGATCCGCATGGTGATCTCCGGCTATACCGACTCGGAAGACATCATCAGTGCGGTGAACGATGCGGGTATCTACCAGTACATCACCAAACCGTGGCATCCCGACAACCTCATTCTGACCCTGAAAAACGCGGTGGAACTCGCGGAGTTGCAGCGACAGAACGAACTGCTCTCGGTTGAGTTGAAGATGACGCCGCAGCCGCTACAGGAGAGCGTGACGGAAAAACGTGAGTTGCTGCGCGAGCGCTACCGCTACGAAGACGGCATCGTGCGCTCGGCGCAGAGCTGCATGAACGAGGTCTGCGCGCGCGTCAGCCGGGTAGCCCCGTACGACGTCTCGGTGCTGCTTATCGGCGAGTCGGGAACCGGCAAGGAGTTGATCGCCCGCGCCCTGCATTACAACAGCCTGCGCTGGGACAAGCCGTTCGTGGTGGAGAACTGCGCCGCGCTGCCCGACGAACTGCTGGAGAGTGAACTGTTCGGTTACAAGCGGGGCGCCTTCACCGGGGCGACCGAGGATCGCATCGGCATGTTCGAACGGGCCAACGGCGGGACGGTCTTTCTCGATGAGATCGGCGAGGTTTCGCCCGCCTTCCAGGTCAAGCTTTTGCGAGTGTTGCAGGAGCGGGAGATCCGTCCCCTCGGCAGCGGTCGCACGCGCCAGGTGGACGTGCGCGTGGTGGCGGCGACCAACAAGGATATGGAGACGGAGGTGCGCGAAGGGCGTTTTCGTGAGGATCTCTACTACCGGCTGGCGACGGTAACGGTCCAGCTGCCGCCGCTTCGCGAGCGCATAGAGGATATCCCAGTGCTGGCCCACGCCCTGCTGGAGAACTCCATCGAGAGCCTGGGCAAACGGGTGCAAGGCTTTACCGACGAGGCCCTGGCCTGCATGCAGGCCTATCACTGGCCGGGGAATATCCGTGAATTGCAGAACGAGATCCGCCACATGCTGGTGATGAGCGACGGCAACTACCTCGGCGCCGAACTGCTGACCAACCGGGTTCTCTATGCCGCTCCCGAGGAGGCGGCGGGCGCGATGACGCTGCTTGCGGAGCAGGGCGGCAGCCTGAAGGAGCGCATCGAGATGCTGGAGGCACGCATCCTCAAGGAGACATTGATCCGCCACCGCTGGAACAAGAGCCGCGCGGCAAAGGAGCTGGGTCTGTCACGGGTCGGTTTGCGCAACAAACTGGAGCGCTACGGGCTGGAGCGGGTAGGCGATTCATCCGGGAACGCGAAACAGGCGTCGTCAGCCGGGGCCGGCGAGAGGAGCGCTGTGAGCTATGAATGAAGAGCAGTATCGCGCCAGCCTGATCGACCGCGCCGGGGTCACCGGCAAGCTCGCCCTCAATCCCTCGACAGAGAGCGCGTGGATCGAGGTGATCCAGAAAATGGATGAGGTCTATGCCGATCTGGTGCGCTACCAGATCGCGCTGGAGGCGAAGAACGCGGCGCTGGAGGAGGCGCAGCAGTTTATCCGCAGCGTGCTGGCGTCGATGACCGATATCCTGATCGTCTGCGACACCAGCGGCCGTATCGAGCAGGTCAACGCCGCCCTGGAGGTGCTGAGCGGACGGGGCGCCGGCGAGTTGCTGCAACAACCTGTCGATACCCTCTTCATGCCCGAATCGAAGCCGATGGCCGATCAGTTTCCGGAAAAGCTGGCCAGCGGCAGTGTGGTCGACTGCGAGGTCAACCTGAGGGATGCCAACGGTGAGGCGACGCCGTTGGCGATGAACTGCTCGCCCCGTCACGACCATGAGGGTCGGCTGGTCGGCATGGTGATCATCGGTCGGCCGGTGGGCGAGCTGCGCCGTGCCTACGACGAGTTGAACAGCGCCCACCACGAACTGCAAAAGACCCAACAGCAGTTGATCCACTCGGAGAAGATGGCCTCCCTCGGGCGCCTGGTCGCCGGCGTGGCGCACGAGCTCAACAACCCGATCAGCTTCGTCTTCGGCAACATGCACGCACTGAAGCGCTACGGCGAGCATATCACCCGTTACCTGGGCGCCATCGACGGCGGCATGGAGAGTGAAGCACTGCGAGCGCTGCGCGGCGAACTGAAGATCGAACGTATCCTCGGCGATCTGGGGTCGCTCATCGACGGCACCATGGAGGGGGCAGAGCGGGTGAGCGACATCGTGCAGGACCTGCGCCGCTACTCCAACAACCGCCAGGAGGAGGCGCGCCCGTTCGATGTGATCGAGGTGATTAATACCGCCGCCGACTGGGTGTTCAAGGTGGGACGCAATTCCCTGCGCGTGGAACGCGCCCTGCCCGAAAGGCTGATCGTCGTGGGGCGCAAGGGGCATGTGCACCAGATCCTGGTGAACCTGGTGCAGAACGCCGTGGACGTGATGGAGGCGATGGCGGATGCGCAGCTGGATCTGGGCTGCGAGGCGGATGAGCAGTGGGTGACGATCACGGTGCGCGACCACGGCCCCGGCATTGCGGACGACGAACTCATCCGCGTGTTCGATCCGTTCTATACCAGCAAACCGGTGGGCAAGGGGACCGGCCTCGGTCTCTATATCAGTTACGGCATGGCCGCCGATCTGGGCGGGGAGCTGGGCGCCGCGAACCATCCGGCAGGGGGGGCGATATTTACCCTGAAACTGCCGCGCGAGGGGGTGGTGCATGAGAAATCGTGACGCTGGTGCGCGCAGCCTGCTCTGGCTCCAGTCGGGCGGTTGCGGTGGCTGCTCCCTCTCCCTGCTCGGCGCCGAGGGACCCGACCTGGCGACCGCCCTGGAGGGGGCGGGGATCGACCTGCTCTGGCACCCTGCGGTGAGCGAGGCGAACGGCAGCGAATTTCTCGACCTGCTGCAGCGGATCGTCGACGGCGAGATCGCCCTCGATATCCTCTGCCTGGAGGGCGCGGTGGTGCGCGGGCCGAACGGCAGCGGCCTGTTCCATGTGCTGTCAGGCAGCGGCAGGCCGATGATGGAATGGATCGAGGCGCTGGCGCGCCGCGCCGGGCAGGTGGTGGCGGTGGGCAGTTGCGCCGCCTTCGGCGGTATCTCATCCGGTGGCGGCAACGCCATCGGGGCGTGCGGCCTGCAATATGCGGGTGCGCGCGCGGGCGGGCTGCTGGGAGAGGATTTTTGCAGCAGCAACGGCATGCCGGTGGTCAATATCGGCGGCTGTCCGGTGCACCCGAACTGGGTCATCGAAACGCTGGCGCAGATCGCCATGGGGGAGCTCGGGCGCGACGCCCTCGATGCCTTCGCCAGGCCGCGCAGCTACGCCGACCACCTGGTGCACCACGGCTGTCCGCGCAACGAGTTCTACGAGTACAAGGCGAGCGCCGAACAGGCCTCGGATCTCGGCTGCATGATGGAGCACCTCGGCTGCATGGGCACCCAGGCCCATGCCGACTGCAACACCCGGCTGTGGAACGGCGAGGGCTCCTGCCTGCGCGGCGGTTTCGCCTGCATCAACTGCACCGGCCCCGGCTTCGAGGAGCCGGGCCATGTCTTCGGTCTGACCCAGAAGATCGCCGGGATCCCGGTCGGCCTGCCGACCGACATGCCCAAGGCGTGGTTCGTCGCCCTTGCCTCGCTCTCCAAGGCCGCCACGCCGAAACGGCTGAAGGAGAACGCGGTGGCCGATCACATCGTCGTCCCGCCAAAGACCAGGGAGAAGCCATGAGCCGCCGTGTTGTCGGACCCTTCAACCGGGTGGAAGGTGACCTGGAGGTGAAACTCGATATCGCCGCCGGCAAGGTGTGCGAGGCGCGGGTGGTCGCACCGCTCTACCGCGGTTTCGAGCAGATGCTGGTCGGCCGCGACCCGCGCGATGCACTGGTCTACACCCCGCGCATCTGCGGCATCTGTTCGGTGGCGCAGTCGGTTGCGACGGCGCGGGCCCTGGCCGCACTCGAGGGGGTCGCCCCTCCTGACAACGGCCGCCTGAGTACCAACCTGGTGCTGGCCAACGAAAACGTGGCGGACCACCTGACCCACTTCTACCTCTTTTTCATGCCCGATTTCGCCCACGACGCCTACCGCGGGGAGCCGTGGTTCGGTATCGCCGGCGAGCGCTTCAAGGCTGCCAGGGGTACGGCCGCAGCAGAGGTGTTGCCGGCGCGGGCCGAATTCCTCCACCTGATGGGGCTGCTGGCGGGGAAATGGCCTCACTCATTGGCCATCCAGCCTGGCGGGACGACCCGCGCCATCGAGCCGCAGGAGCGGATCCGTATCGGTGCGTTGCTGCACGCATTTCGCCGATTCCTTGAGCGCACGCTGTTCGGCGATGAACTGGAGGCGATAGTGGAGATCGGCAGCGCCGATGCCTTGATGCGCTGGTATGGCTCAGGCGACCCGGCGCGCAGCGATTTCACCCGTTTCCTGCACATCGCCGAGGCACTGCAGCTGGAGCGGCTCGGCCGGGCGGGGGATCTCTTCATGAGTTACGGCGCCTACGATGAGGTCGACGAACGGCTCTTCAGGGCGGGGGTATGGCAAGGGGGAGAGCGCATGCCGCTCCGCCCGGAGAGCATCCACGAGGATCTGGCCCACAGCTGGATGGGGTTACGTTCCAGCCCGAAGCATCCCTATGAAGGGGTGACGGTGCCCGCTGTACCGACAGAGGAGGGCTACAGCTGGTGCAAGGCACCGCGGCTCGGCGGCCGGGTGGTCGAGGTCGGGGCGCTGGCCCGGCAACTGATTGACGGTCACCCGCTGGCCCTGGATCTGGTTGCCCGCGGTGGCGGCAATGTGCGCAGCCGGGTTATCGCGCGGTTGCTGGAGCTGGCCCGGGTGACCCTCGCCATGGAGCGCTGGGCGAGGGAGATCGTGCCGGGCGAACCGTTCTGCCACCACGGCGCACTGCCCGAGGAGGGGCAGGGGATGGGGCTGATCGAGGCGGCCCGGGGCAGCCTGGGACACTGGATCGGCGTGCGCAACGGCCGTATCCACAACTACCAGATCATCGCCCCCACCACCTGGAACTTCTCTCCCCGCGACAGCAACGGGGTGCCGGGGGCGCTGGAACAGGCCCTGGTCGGTGCGCCGGTGCGCGAGGGGGAGCGGGACCCGCTGGTGGTGCAGCACATCGTCCGCTCCTTCGATCCCTGCATGGCCTGTACGGTGCATTGATGTCCATGCATAGAGATGGGCATTGGGCACAGGAGTCCATGCCTGGGCATGGGCACAGGAGTCCACGCCTGGGCATTGGGCACCGGAGTCCATGCCTGGGCATGGCCTTCATCGGCTTCTCTGGGTTGTGATTGACGCGATGATCCACGGTGAAACCATACGTGTGCGCGGCACGGTCCAGGGGGTCGGCTTCCGGCCCACCGTCTGGCGCCTGGCACGGGAGCTCTCCCTGCGCGGCACCGTGCGTAACGACGCGGAGGGGGTGCTGATCGAGGCGTGGGGCCGTGTGGCCGACCTCGACGGGTTTGTCCTCCGGCTGAGGCAGGAGGCGCCGCCACTGGCCCGCATCGAGGCGATCGAGCGCACCCCCCTGAGCGGTAGCGCCCAGGCGGGGGAGTTTCGTATCGTCGCCAGCGGGGAGGGGGAGGCAGCCACTGCCATCGCCGCCGATGCCGCCACCTGCCCGGAATGCCTCGCCGAGGTATTCGACCCGGCCAGCCGCCGTTACCGCTACCCCTTCACCAACTGCACCCACTGCGGCCCGCGCCTCTCGATCATCCGCGCCATTCCCTACGACCGTGCCAATACCAGCATGGCGGCCTTTCCGCAGTGCCCCGCCTGTGAGGATGAGTATGGCGCCCCCCATGACCGCCGCTTTCACGCCCAGCCCAACGCCTGCCCCGAGTGCGGCCCCCGGGTCTGGCTGGAGGACGCTGATGCTGTGCGGCTCTCCTCCGGGAGCGATCCCATCGACCTTGCTGCGAAGCTGCTGCGAGAGGGGAATATCGTTGCCATAAAGGGCATCGGTGGCTTTCATCTCGCCTGCGATGCAGCGAACGAAGCAGCGGTGGCGGCCCTGCGCCAGCGCAAGCAGCGCTACCACAAGGCCTTTGCCCTGATGGCGCGGGATCTGGCGATGGTGCGCCGCTATGCCCAGGTGGAGGAGGCGGAGGCGGAACTGCTGCACTCACGCAGCGCCCCCATCGTGATCCTCGATACCGCGGGGGAGGCGTTGGCGGCGGAGGTCGCCCCCGGCCAGCGAAGCCTCGGTTTCATGCTCCCCTACACCCCGCTGCACCACCTGCTGCTGGCGGCACTGGAGCTGCCCATCGTGCTCACCTCCGGCAACCGCAGCGACGAGCCGCAGGCGATCGACAATGACGAGGCTAGAGAGCGCCTGGCCGGGATTGCCGATTACTGGCTGATGCACGACCGGGAGATCGTCAACCGCCTGGACGACTCGGTGGCGCGCATCGCAGACGGTGCGCCGCGCCTGCTGCGCCGCGCCCGCGGCTATGCACCGGCGCCGCTCCTCCTGGCGGAGGGGTTCGCTGCGGCACGGCCGGTGCTGGCCATGGGCGGCGAACTCAAGAACAGCTTCTGCCTGCTGCAACGGGGCAGGGCCATCCTCTCCCAGCACATGGGCGACCTGGAGAACGCCGCCAGCCAGCGCGACTACCGCCACAACCTGGCACTCTACCGGCAGTTGTTCGAGCACCGGCCTGCCGCCATTGGCGTCGATCTCCACCCCAACTACCACTCCACTCTCCTCGGGCGAGAGTGGGCGGCCGAGGAGGGGCTGGAGCTCGTCGCGGTGCAGCACCACCATGCCCATATCGCCGCCTGCATGGCGGAACACGGCCGGGCACTCGATGGCGGGCCGGTGCTCGGGGTGGCGCTGGATGGGCTCGGCATGGGCGAGAACGGCGAGCTATGGGGCGGCGAGTTTCTGCTGGCCGACTACCGCGGCTTCACCCGCCTCGGCCGCTTCGACCCGGTGGCACTGCCCGGCGGCAACCGCGCCAGTGTGGAGCCGTGGCGCAACGCCGTCGCCCACCTGCACCACACCCTCGGCTGGGAGCGGGCAGCGGCGCGCTTCCCCGGCCTGCCGCTGTTCGGCCATGCCGCGTGGGAGCGGGCCGCCCCGCTGTTGCAGATGATCGAGCGGGGGATCAACTCGCCCCGTGCCTCCTCCTGCGGCCGCCTGTTCGATGCGGCGGCTGCGCTGCTCGGCATCTGCACCACTGCGGTCAGCCACGAGGGGCAGGCGGCGATCGAACTGGAGGCGCTGGCGCAATCGCAGTTCCAGGCGCAGCGCGAGGAGGGCTACCGGCCGGGGGAGCAGAGTGCCGACGGTCTGATCACCCTGGTGTGGGAAGAGCTGTGGCTACGGTTGCTGCATGATCTGCAGGGCGGTGTGGAGCGCGCGGTGATCGCCGCGCGTTTTCACCAGGGCCTGGCTGCCGGTGTCGCCTCGCTTGCCCTGCGGCTGGCCGCCAGCCACCCGGTCGATACCGTGGTGCTGGCGGGAGGCGTGTTCCAGAACCGTCTTCTGCTCGAAGGGGTGGCACAGCGGTGCCGGGAGAGAGGCCTGAATGTGCTCGCTCCGCGGCAGGTACCGGCAAATGACGGCGGAATATCCCTGGGACAGGCGGTGGTGGCTGCGGCCAGGGGGTGAGCCTGGGAGGAGCGGGGAAGAGGGGAACTTCACAACAAAACTTGTGCTTTTCGATGCGACCTTAAGCCGGGAGTGAATCCGGGCGATCTGTCCGAAACCGTTATCTCTGTGCCTGTATTGATGGCGCCGCACCGGGTACCATATGGCCCCAGTCCCGTTCACGCTGAAGTTTGCAACAGGTCGAATTCATGGAAAAAGTACGCATTTTAATGGTTTGCATGGGCATCAGACAAACAGCGCGCTAGAATGCGGCCTGCAGGGCTATTTCCGAAACTCTTCCGAAATTTTTCCGAAAACCCCACCACTGTTTCCCAAGAAACTCACGCTTTGACGCTGGTCCATTCCGCTTGCCTGGGGTCGTTGTAGACCTCTGTCATGCGGGCGTGGCGGTGGCCGAGCAGGGCTTGCGTGTCGACGCCCTGGGCTTTGTAGAGGCGCTCTGAGAGTGAGCGGATCTCGTGGAATGTCGGCGGGGTTTTGCCTGGCCATTCCAGGTCGGTCAATGCGCGGGCGTCGGAGAAGCCGCGGGTGATGGTGTCTTTGAATACGGCGCTGCCGATTGGTGCGTTGCCGAACGGTTCGGTGTGGTGGATGAGGTATCGGCTGGCGACGTGGTTGCGGCAGCGGTCGACGACATCACCGACGCTGAGGTCGATTGCCTCGAGGTGCAGGCTTAGCAGTATCTTCACAAGGGCGCCGGTCTTTTGCTGGATCACCCAGAGATGGCCGTCCTCGATGTAGGGATAGGGATGCACCTCATGCTTGTCGCCGAGCTGGTATGAAAGCCAGGCTTTTTCCCAATCGCGGCCTTTGCGGAACCTGGCGATGGCAAGGTCTTCCCGGCGCTGGCCGGTGACGATGGCCAGCAGCATGCTGTTGGCTATCCAGATGCCCCGCTTGTCCATTCCCTCAGCTTTCTCCAGTATCGCCTTGAAGTCGTCCAAGGTGAGGCGGGCGCGGTTGACCTTGGCTGTCGGTCGACGGGAGATGTCTGCCGGGTTGATGTGTTCCGGAGGCAGCAGTCCGTCGCGCTTGGCGTCGTTCCAGATGTCGATCAGCAGGGAGCGCAGGGATTGGGCATAGCGGTTTTTGCCCTGGTCGGTGTAGTGCTTGAGGAACCGAGCTATCTCCGGCACGCCGATGGTATGCAGGGCGAGGTCCTCGAACCATGCCGCCGCGGCATTGGTGAGGCTCTTGCGCGTCTTCATGGTGTTGTCGGCCAGGCCGCGATCTTTTGCCAGTGTCAGGCAGTGCACGGCGAAGACGTTGAAGGGTGTGCCGGTGATGCGCCTGGCTGGAGAGATGGCGATGTCATCGATGACCTGGTCGGCGAGCTCGCGGGCGATGATGGCGTTGAGTTCCCTGGCGCGGCGAATGGCGGTGGCGCGGTCGTCGTTGCACTTGAGGGATTTCTCTTTGCCGTCGCGGGGGTCGCGCCAGTACCAATAGACAACAGAACGGCCGCTGATGGTGCGCGGCCGCGGTATGAGGTTGTCTGGCAGGTCACGCCTGCCGGCGCTGCGAGGTCTTCCCACTGGCGATGATGTCATTGACTACAGAGTCCTGTGAATCTAGCACGGTTATGGGTTGGATGCGAAGCGGTCGCCGCGGCGGCTGGTAGACCGCGTCTTCCCTGACGCGGTATTCACGGCCGACAAGCACGGGCTCAGGGTAGATACGCCCGTCACGCGCCCACGCACGTAGGGTGCGGATGGCGGGTGGCGGGTCGTAGTGCCTGGCGGCCCAGTCTTGTAGTGGGATCTGCTTGCTCATGATTACATCGGGATGTCGTCGTCTTCGCTCCAGTTGCTGCCGGCGCCGGTTGGCTGGTTGCTTTCCTGGGAGTGGTGGACGGGTCCATTCCCTGGAGGACCTTCGCGGTCGTTCTCGCGGGCGCCGATGATCTCCATGGTGTCGGCGACGATCTCGGTGGTGTACTGGTCTTTGCCGTCCTGCCCTTGCCACTTGCGGGTTTTCTTTTTGCCGGTGATGAACACCTGGCGTCCTTTGCGCAGGTATTCGCCGGCGATCTCGGCGAGGCGTCCCCAGAGTACGACGCGGTGCCATTCGGTTTCCTCTGTCCACTCGCCGCTGTTCTTGTCCTTGCGGCTGTCGGTGGTGGCGACGGTGATGGTGGCCACGGCGGTTCCGCTGGCGGTGTAGCGGACCTCGGGGTCTTTGCCGAGGTTGCCGAGGATGATCATCTGTTGGAAGCTGCGGGCCATGTTACTTCTCCATTTTTAGTGCATGAAAGGCAACGCTGCGCAGGTCTTTAAGATGCTCCTGCGTCGCCCTCAGTTGACCTGCGCTTCCCTCACCTTCACTCGGTCGTATGCCTGCGCGCCAAAGATCGTCCATGAGAAGTTGTGCCTCTGCGAAGCGGATTGATACGGTAGGAAGAGTCTTCGAAGCACCGTCATGTTCTTGCATGGTGATATTGGTTCCGACGTCATTACCTGCACGAACAAGCAGTTCGATGCGCGCTTCAAACGGAGCGCGCTCTGCACGAATTTCAACCTTCATCACACACCAGCCTTGAGCTCGATGAGCTCAATATGCGGCAGGTCGTCAAAGGTCTGGTCGCGATAGTCGTTGTCGCCATCCCAGTCGGCGCCGAAGCGCAGGCGGTATTTCCAGCGCAGCTCGGGAAAGTCGCTCATCATCTGGTTCCAGGCAAAGCGGAAGCAGGCGATCATTTCGTAGAACTTCACGCGCTCTTTCCATTCCAAGTCCCTTGCCTTGGGTGCCTGGCCGTTGAGGTCTCCCCAGCCTTCCGGGATGGGCCACGGCGCGACGTCGACGGCCATGGAGGGGAACACGTTGTGCTTGCTCTGCGGGAACGGCTTGGTGCTGGCGCCGCTGGCATGGGCGGCGTTCTGTTCTTCCTCGGTGCGGTGGCCGATGAGGATGGTGATGTCGTGGTGCTCAACGACGCGATTGCAGAGCTCCTGCAGCATGGGGTGCGCAGTGGCGAGCTTGCGGCGTGAGCTGTTGCCGAAGTGGGGCATGGTTAATCTCCTTATAATCGCCGTCCCTGGCGGCTTGAGTTATCTGGCTTCTTTCAGTTGGCTTTCGTACCACCAGTCTTCAACAGCGCGACCATCTGCTGCCTTGTAATGAACGAGATACCGGTGGTCATCGGTGTTTGCATACTCTGCACGAGCGGTAATCCTGCCAGTCTCACCGCTGACTATGATGGTGACCGGTTGACCATTGATGAATGCGAAATCAGGCACTGTCTTTCTCCTTGCTGTTGGTGGTTGGTTAAAGCAGTTCAAAGATGTAGTCAGGCTCAAGGCCGAAGTCGTCGAGGAGGATCTCTTCGGGGTTTTCTCCCTCGGCGACTCTGTCGCGTGCTTCGGCGACGCGCTCTTCGGCGTCGGTGCGGCTCATGCCGTCGCGGCGCATCAGGATGCTGGCGATGGATTCGAGTGGCATCAGTCGTCCTCCCGGGTGAGTTGTTCGTAGGCGAAGCGGATCTCTTTCGGTACGCCGAAGACGCCGGCGCGCTGCAGGATGAACCGGTCGATGGTGCCGCTGTTCTCGGCGTTGGCGAGTTCGGCGAAGTCGACGGGTTTCCACTTGATGGCGTTGGCCATGACCTTGAGTTCGTCTTCGGTGTGTTCGGCGAGGTAGTGCTCGTCGATGAGGTAGTCGTCGATGGTGACCTTCATCGCGGCGGCGAGCTGTTTGACATCGTTCCAGTGCATAACGGTGACGACGTAGGCGCCGAGTTCGCCGAGCTGGTCGTTGCTGGCGGAGAGGAAGCGGCCAACATGGGTGAGTCCGCATTCGAAAAGCGCCTCGTCAGTCTCCTCGGTTTCATCGAGGACACTGTAGCCGTAGGCGATGCTCTCGCCGTCTTCGCCGGTCGAGACTTCAGGGGTCAATGCCGCGGACCAGGCGAGCACCCTGGCGGCGAGCTCGCCATCGAAGCGGACGCGCTTGGCGACAGCCTCCTGGATGTGGTCCTTGACCAGTTTCTTAGCGCGAGTCGCGCCGGCATCTTTTTCGTGGTAGCAGCTGAGCAGGAAGCACGCGTCGACCTCGCGCTGCTGGTCGGTGTCGGAGCCGAGGAGGGCGATATGCCGGTGTTTGCAGCCGTCACACACGCGGGTGTCGAAGTCGGCTCCTTCGATCTCGAGGTAGTCGCGGTGGAACTGCAGCTGCTGCTGGTTGATGTCGACGCGGTTGTCGTCGTCGAGGGTAACCTCTCGGGTTGTGCTCTCGCCGCCGTGGTTGCGCTCCTGCTGCTCCTGGCGCTGCGTGGACTGTTCGCGTCTGGCCTCGGCCTGCAGGATGGCGTGGCATTCCTGGTCGAGGCAGAAGGTGGAGTCGCCAGTGTGCGCGGAGGAGACTTTGCGCATCTTCTGGCAGCCGGTCTTGACGCACTTTTCGCGGTAGTCAAAGTCGGTTTTGTAACTGGCGGTCAGGTCTGTGGTTCTGGCCGAACTTCCAGAATATTTGCTGCTGCAGTTGACTGGTGGTCGGTAACCATGGGTCATCGCCATCCATGAATTGCTGGCGCATGATTTCCATCACCTTCTCACTTGCCATGGCCTGCAGCAGGAACTTGCCGTGGCTGGCGGTGATGGCGTTGTTGCGGATGAGGCTCTGCGCCCACTCGGGTAACTCGAGCAGGCGGATCATGTTGCTGATGTAGGCGCGGCCAAACTGGCCGACGCCGGTCTCCTTGAGGGTCTTTTCGATGTCGGCCTGCTTGAGGCCGTGGACCTTGTGCATGGTCTGCAGGGCGAGCGCCCATTCCATGGCGTTGAGGTCTTTGCGCTGGTGGTTTTCCTTGAGCTGGATGATGAGCTTTGTGAGGCCCTCCACCTCGCGCAGTACAGACGGGATGGTCCGGGTCTTGGCCTGCTTGCTGGCGCGCCAGCGGTTTTCGCCGGCGACGATGAAGAAGCGGCCGGGCTGTTCCGGGTTGGTGCGCAGGACGATGGGCTGGATGAGTCCGTCCTGCTTGATGCTGGCGGCAAGCTGCTCGATGTAGTCGTCGTCGAAGTTCTTGCGCGGTTGTTCCGGGTCGGGGTCGATGAGGCTGAGCGGTACGTCGGCCAGCTGGCCGGCTTTGAGTTCGAAGGCTTTGTCCATGGTTGCGGGTTCCTGTTACTGGGTGATGAGTTCGCGCGGGATGAGCGGGAGCGCCCTGGCGGGCAGTTCATCGAGACGCAGGTCGATGGAGGCGTCGAAGGTCTCGATGCATTCCTTGAAAAACGGGTTGTTGAGGAAGTCGGCAAAGTCGGGCTTGTCGGCCTTGATGATGCGCCACACCTCGTTCCAGCTGGCCGGGTGTTGCTGGCGAAACTTCGCGGTGTTGATGTATTCCGGCATCAGAGTGCTCCTTGTTTTATCAGGTCGCGGATCTCGCGTTCGGTGGCGCGCCCCATGCCGCGTGGCAGGGCGTAGAGCGTGGCGCCGTTGCTGGTGGTGGCCACGCGCACCGTGAGCGGTTTCCGCCGCTCGACATCGATGGCGACGACGAACAGGCGGTGGCCGATGCGCAGGTCTATCTGGCGCAGGTCGCCGATGTTCTTGCTCTCAATCAGCACGGCTGAGCTCCTTAACAGAAGACTTGAAACCGTCGCCTCTCCTGGATAGAAAAGATTTGACTTGAGCCGCCTCTTCCTTGCTCAGGCCAGTCACTTCGTCACATTCAAAGCGCCACTCATCCCTTGGGTACGCCGCCTCTGCGCCGATGGCGTTGTCGTCGTCGCTGTGCGCACCGCGCAGAAAGGCGACGATGAACACGCAGGCGAAGAGGAAGGCGAGCAGGCCGACGAGCAGGCCGCTCATTGCGCCAGCTCCTGCAGGCGCGCCTCGGCGAAGGAGCGGGCCTGCGCGTAGCTGTTGCCGGCGTTGAGGGCGAAGCAGCCGGCGTTGATGGCGAGGATCAGGTAGTCGATGCGGTGCTGCTCGTGTTTCTCCAGAAACTCGCGAGCCAGGCGCACCTTCATCCGCTCCAGGCGTTCCTGCTGCTGGTGGTAGTTGTGCAGGCGGCTGATGTTTTGCACCGCCTGGTAGGCGCGGCGGTCGGCTTCGGGTGAAATACGGTGGATATTGTCGTGCATGGCGTTCTCCTTATGCGCAGGCGGTTTCAACGGCGGCGCGTATCACGCCGCCGCAGTGGGCGAAGGTGTCCTCACGGGTGGCCGGGCGGCCGTGTTGCCACTGGATATGCAGGCGAAAGGCGGGCGTGAGTTCGTGCGGGTAGTCCGGTTCGTGGAAGGCGCGGCACTCCGGACATTGCGGGTCGTACCGATCGACCAGGTCGGCGGCGCTGCAGGGCTTGCCTCCCTCGAACACCACGCCGCCCGGCCAGCTGGCGGCGACGGTGAACACCTCGCCACCGAGCTGCAGGAAGTGCTCGCCGATGGCCGGGCGTTTGGCGAAGGTGCCGTCGGGGTTGAGGGTGGCGGGCATACTCACCACCCCCGATAAGTCAGCAGCAGCTTGGCGACGATGTGGCGGGAGCGCTCGCCCATCGCCATCGGCAGGCTGCCGAAGGTGGCGCCGGCCTTGTTCAGCAGCTTCTGGCCCTCCTCGTCGTTGAACAAGCTGGCCATGCAGGCCATCAGGCAGGCCTCGCCCTTGGATTTGTTGGGCAGGGCCTTGCGCATCTTGTCGAGGTCGGGCACCAGCTCGCGCCAGTGGACGGCGTCCTGCGGCGTGCGGGCCCGGCAGCTGAACAGGTGCGGCCCGACCAGCTCGACGCCTTCCTTCCAGGCCTGCAGGAAGTAGCTGCCGTTATCGAACATGTCGGGCGTTTCCCGGGAAACATCGTGTTGCGCGGATGCGGTCATGAGTGCTCTCCCCTGTCATTTTGTGTTGACAACTGCGGCGATAGTGAAGCATCCTTCGCAACGTGTCAAGAAGTATCCTTCGCACTTAATTCAAAACAGGAGAGAGCAATGCCGAAGATTGATGATTTCTACACGGATGATTATCCGCGGGAAGGGTGTCAGCTGATTGTTGATGTGAAGCGGGAGGGGTATCAGGTCACCGTGCTGGCGCCTGAAGGACTCGAGGGCATGTTACAGCATGGGAGGGTGCTGGAGCGGGTGTTTGCGCCGTCCGGCTCGATGCTGCAGTCGTTTGTCGATGGTTGGCGCGCGAACGGGAAGGAGCTGCTGCAAGACGCATACAGTGAAGCGCTAACCAATCAGTTGCGCGCAAAGGCGCAGCAGTTGGCGGTTAAGGCAGAGACAACGCAGTGCCGCTATGTCAGAGAGCTTCTGTTGGCGCAGTCCAGCCTTGCATCTCTTGATGCAGCGCGAGCCGAAGATCGGATAAAGACATAGTGAGCACCTGAGAGGGGAGCCAGTTGTGCTTTTGTATGAGGTAATAATGCACGGCCTCTAGTCCTGAGAGGCCTTTGTATCCTTGCCGCTTCGCAAGGGTGTCACCAAATACATCCAACAGGTAATCCAGATCAGAGCTGGCTGCATATAGCCGTTTGCTTACTTGGTATTGTTCTTTGTTTCGCATGATGACGTTGCCCTTATTTTTGCGCCCACACCGGCGGCGGTGGCGAGCAGTTGTCGTCAGACCATTTGCATGTGTTTTTCTTGTAGGGTTTACCGCGCAATTTCTCAGCGAGCGGTTGACCGTATGAAACCAGATAGTCCTTGGTGTACATGAAGTTGCTGTATTTCATTTCACCCATCATGAACAGGTCGGCATGGGTTGCGTACAGCTTGACCATGGCTGCCAGCTGCTGCTCTTCCAGGCTCGCGTTGTCGTCGTAGCTGACCTGCCGCAACGTCATGACACGTTTATTCACCTGCTGTATCCATGACAGCGGGAGGTTGCTGTCATGGCGAAGCCATAGCATCTTGCTAAGACCCACGGCGCGCTCCCATGCGTCTACAACACCTTTTGCTGTGCTGAGGTGTGATTCCATCACGGGTTTTGCCTGGATGAATTGGCTAGACTCTTTGATCGCGCTGTCAGTTATTTGGTCTGCTGCGGCGCCGTAAGAAAAAAGAATGGCCGCAAGCGCAATGGTTGTTGTTTTCATATTCACCTCCTGTGTGTTGGGAAGTCGAGAATAACCGAATCAATGAACCGTTCCCTGTTCGATGCCTCGCCCGCCCTGGCGTCCTCCTGGCAGACGAGGCTCAGCTCGTGTGCCGAGGGCGTCCGTCAGGAACCCGACGAGGCCTTTCCCTTTCCACCGTTTGCTCCACCGTCATTGCCCGGCTGTTTGTGGGTGGTGACATAATCGGCGGTGGTTTCCATGACCCGCCTGCCGGCTTCGTCAGTGTCGAGGTAGGCATGGTAAAGCCTATCGAAGTTCTCGCCTTTAATTATATCCGGACGGAAGCCCGGCATTTGTAGCTGCCATAACTCGAAGCCAAGCGCATTAGCAATACGTTCAGCTTTATCCATGGACGGGACCGCCTCTCTATTTCTGTACATCCCAATCAGTCTGTCGGAAACGTCGGATTTCTGCGCCAGCTTTCTGTTGCTCCATTTATTGGCAGCAAGTATGACCTCAAGGCTGGTCAGAAAATTATCTATAGACGATGACATACCGCTGATTCTACATACCCGCGCAAAAATAATGCTTCGAGCTGCGAAGCATCCTTCTTGACTTGGGCGCGAAGCATCCTTCATACTGGCAATCATGAAAACAAACCTCCTTGATAGAACCCTAGAGCTGGCTCGTAGCACACAAGAGCCAGTTGCTCATATTTGCAGCGCAGCAGGGGTTACTACTCGCTGGTACTACATGTTGATGGATGGACAGATCCGGGACCCGGGCGTCCGTCGCATCCAGCGCCTGCATGATTACCTGTCGGCTAAGTCTGGGGAGCAGAAAACCGACCACCAGCCGCGTGAGGCGTCCGCGGCATGAGCGCCTCAGTGTGTCTGTCCGTATTTCCCGGCAACGAACTCGTTGGCGAACCGTTTGCGTGCTTCGGCGTCGATATCCAGGCCGCGGGAGCGGCACCACTCCGGGAAAGCGTTCAGGTCGATGTACGCCTTCTCGACGGTGTAGCCCTGAGCTTCGTAGAAATTCATGACCTTCTTCGCTCGCTTGAGCCACTGGTCGAAAGTGGGGGAGAGCTTGTGGCCGTCTTTGAACAGTTTCCTGGCCTTCGCGTAGTCCTCTCGCCTGAACCAAACGACGCCGATGGCGCGCGGGGTCAACTGGGTCATGGGGCGCTCCTTGATGAGTAGTTTGTTTTTGGCGATTCGAGCTTATCACAAGCGAGGGCTCCATCTTTTCCTCCTCCTGGTGGGCTGCAGGCCCATCTTCAGCGTTTGCCGGTTTTATTCCTTTTGGCCGGCAGGCGCTTTTTTTATTCAGCCTACTGACGTGACAAGGAGCTAGCCATGTCAATTGCAGGACAGCGCCCGGACCACCTCATTATCCGCGAGTACATCCACGAGCTGCAGGCGGCCCGGCGCATTACCCGCGAGACCCTGACCGATGCGTTCGTTCCGGTGTACCTGGAGATGATCCCGGAAGGCCCTGGGGCGCCGGATTTCGAACCGGTGCACCGCCATGACTCGATGGAGACCATCCGCCGCAAGGAGGACGCCAACACCAAGAAGCTGTGGCGCGCTATCGAGGGCAAGACGATTTTCCCACTGGTGTTCGGCGCGCCGCTGGTGCCGGCGCTGGAGCGCATCGCGCCGGGCATGGGCGTGGAGCTGCAGAAGCGGCTGCTGCACAACGCGGGCCTGCTGCATTTGCCCATCGATGCGAGCGACAGGGCACCGGTGGTGTATGCGAACTGGCTGAAGGAGTTCAGCGAGGCGAACGCGGCACTGGTCGAGGACATGAGCTGCAATGGTGTGCTCGATTCGGCCAGGACGCGCAAGGAGGTTCTGGATGTGATCGAGTCGAGCCTGCAGGTGCTGCGCGAACTGGACAAGAATACGGCCGAATAAACGGGCCGGTTTAACAACAACAAGCTGTAAGAGGGAGTGGAATCATGGGAATGACTGAGGATGCTCAGTTCGTTGAGCAGATGCAGCGCGATCACGCCATCGAGAAGGCGCGCCGTGCCGCTGTAGACCTGGATGGCCCGAACACCTGTACTCGCTGCGGTGGGCCGAATGACCGGCGCAAGCAGGGTTTTGCGGTGTGCACCGACTGCATCGAGGCGGCACGGTGACGGATCGCTTTGCCGCGCTGGACGAGGTGTTTCGCCTGGCGGACCTCATCGGTCTGGAGGTGGAGTCCTTCGAGCTCGATGGCGAATGGCACCGCTGCCGTGTCGCCGGCGATAAGAAGGGGCGCGAGTCAGGAACCTATTGCCTCTCCGAAATGAAGCTGAAAGATGACCGTGTGGTCATCGTTGGGATGCTGAATAATTTCGTCTCCGGCCAGGAGGAGAAGCTCACCCTGGAGGAGGTGAAAGGCGCTACCGCAGAGGAGGCGGCAGAGGTACGGCGCAGGATGCGCGAGGCGGCTGAGGCGAACAAGCGGGCCAAGGCAGAGCGCCAGCAAGAGACCGCCAAGCGCGCCCAATCAATATGGGCCAAGTTGCCTGACTCGGGGCGCTCGCCGTACCTGGATACGAAGCGGGTGAGGGCGTGGGGCGTGCGGTTTTCCCGTGGCTCGATTGTGGTTCCGGCGCGCGAGGTGGACGGCCAGATCTGGACGCTGCAGTTCATCGACGCCGAGGGCAATAAGCGCTTCCTGACCGGCGGCGCCAAACGAGGCCGCTTTCATCTAATCACACGTCCCGAAGGGACTCCTTCTGTCATTGGCTATGCCGAGGGTTACGCGACAGCGGCCACGATAGCTGAGGCCTTGAATATCGATACGGTCGTGACGTTCGATGCCGGCAATATTCTGCCGGTCGCGCAAGCTTTGAAAGGGGTATACCCAGATCGGCGCCACATCTTTTTCGCCGACCACGACATCCACAAAGGCTATCCGCAGGCCTTTATCAAGCAGAGCGAACTAACACCGGCGGTACGAAAGCAGATCGCTAGGCTGGCCAGCGTGCGGCCCGACGTGCTGGTCGAGGTCGTCGCCGACGATGACCCGCGCCTAAACGACAAGAACAAACACCCCAACACCGGCGTCGCCAAGGCCATTCTGGCTGCTGCGGCGGTCGACGGTGATGTGGTGATCCCGCATTTCGATAATAACCAGGAGGAACGGCGTGAGCAGTAGGCCGACCGATTTCAACGATGCGGCCAAGGAGCAAGGCACAGACACCGTCGCCGAGCAGCTGATGCAGGACCTGGCCGCGCTCGATGCCGAGAGGCAAAAGGAAGGTAATAAGCCGGCGCAGCCTTTAGAGGGGGAAACCCAGTTTGTACACGCCACCGGCAGCACTGAGCCCGTGTCGGTTGACGCTGCCGAGCGTCGGTATGCTCCTGCAGAACCTCCTGTGGCGGATTCTCCCCCTCGAAACGCTGCGCGTCACAACGAAGAGTGGCGGCTCCTGCTGGAGCGGAACAAGGAGGGAAACCTCAAGGCCTCGGTGCGCAACGTGGAGCTGATACTGCGCTTCGATGAGGGCTGGCTGGAGGTGCTTGGATTCTGTCAACTGAGCTATCGCATCATCAAGCGCCACCTGCCGCCGATGCCGGATTCTGAGCTGGGCGAGTGGGCGGAGGAGGACGCGGCGGCGCTCAGGGTGTGGATGTCACACCAGTACGAGTTCACGCCGTCGCATGCCGACATCAACGACGCGCTCATTGTGGTGAGCCGTTCGCGCAAGTTTCATCCGGTGCGCGAGTTCCTGCAGTCGCTGGTGTGGGATGGTGTGAGCCGTCTGCCCACCTGGCTGCAGAAAACATTCGAGAGCACCGACGATGACCGCTATCTGCAGCTGGTCGGCCCGAAGGTGCTGGTGGCCGCCGTGGCCCGCGTGATGGACCCTGGCTGCAAGATGGACAACGTGATGATCCTCGAGGGCGAGCAGGGGCGCGGAAAGTCGACCGCCATCGCGATCTTGTTCGGGGAGTGGTTCAGCGACTCACCTATTCCGATCGGCGACAAGGAGGCCTACCAGCTCATCCACGGCAAGTGGGGCTACGAGCTCGGCGAGCTGGACTCATTCAACAAGGCCGAGGTAACGCAGCTCAAGCAGTTCTTCTCGCAGCAGGTCGACCGATTCCGTCCGTCATACGGCCGCTATGCGCAGGATCACCCGCGACAGACGCAGTTCTGGGGCACCACCAACCAGGACACCTATCTCCGCGACTATACGGGTAACCGCAGGTTTTGGCCGGTGCACTGCATCGCGGTCAACAAGGACTGGGTGCGCAAACACCGCGAGCAGCTGTGGGCGGAGGCGCTGCACCTGTATCGAACGCGAAAGGAGACCGGATTCCAGTGGTGGATTTCCCAAGAAACACCCGAGCAGGAGGAGGAGTTCAGCCTCGTCTCCGAGGCACAGGACGCCAGGCTGCAGCGTGACCCCTGGGAGGATCTACTCAGGCCGTGGCTGGAGGCGACCACCAAGGCGTTCGTCACCTCAGCGGACATCCTGCAGGAGTGCCTGGGTATCGATGGCGCGCACATGCAGCAGGCCCACATGAACCGATTGGCCCCGATCATGAAGTCGCTCGGTTGGCGCTCGACGCGCAAGCGTGTTGATAACGGCAGGGGAAAGAAGGCCCAGATGCGTGTATGGGAGAGCGACGAGCACAAAAAACGCCTCGAAGAGGTGCCGCTGTGACGCCTGTGACGCCCTCGCTTTTTAGGGTGTCACAGCTGCAGCCCAATAACGGCGCGGCCTGTGACGCCGTGACGCCTGTGACGCCTACATATACACACAGGCGCGGGCACACACACACACGCACGCGCACGCCTACACGGATGTCACACCTGTCACAGGTAAAAGAAATAATAAATAACAAAGGGTTAGAGTTGTGACACCCGAAAATAACAGGGCGTCACAGGGCGTCACAGGCGTCACACCCATGTATTTCGAGCGCACCGGCCTGCAACAACTCGAATCCAGTGAGGGTTATCGCGTGAATGTGGTGAAGGTTGCTGGCGTGTGGGTGTATCACGCCAACGGACCGAAGAGGAAGCAGGTGCGTGATGGTCGTGTGGTGATTGCGGTGATCGACCCAATCAAGGGCCGCATCGATGCCAAGGTGACCTACGCCATCGGCGATGAGATGCCGTTCCCGCGCGAAGACCTCGGCACCTGGCGCGCCGACCAGTTCGCCAAGCCGGAAGATGCCCGGGATGCAGCCATCGCCGCATGCAACCAGCACCACCAGCTGGTGCAGCAGCTCAAAGCAGCGCGCACCACCGCCGCCAGCGCCTCGGGTCCTTCCCAAGAACCTCCACTGCGGGCGCCAAACACCGCGGGATTTGGCTAGTGATAGGGCCTGAACTTTGCCTGACACCCTAACACCATAAGCACCTAACACGACCGGATGATGATGATGAGCGAGACAGACAACACCAATGTGATGACCCAGGCGGAGTTCGCCAGGCGTCGCGGCGTCTCACGGGCGACGGTGACTGAGTACAAGCAGAAAGGTCTCCTGGTGATGACGGATGACGGAAGGGTTGATGCCTCGGCGTCTGAGGAGCGCCTCAGCGCCTCCCTGGACCCGTCTCGAGGTGGTGACCGTACCGGCGTCAAGAAAAAGCCTTCGGCGCCACAAAAAGGAGCCGACGGGCGCTTCATGGCTGCGCGTACCGAGGAGCTAGAGGCAAAGGCGGCGCGCCAGCGCATGCTGCTGGAGAAAGAGGCTGGCCGGCTGGTGGAGAAGGAGTTGGTGCAGCATGCCGCGTTCACGCTGGCGCGGGCAGCTCAGGAGGCGCTGGTGGCAATCCCTGACCGACTGGCCTCGGTGCTGGCGGCTGAGGCTGACGCCGGGCAGGTGCACAAGTTGCTGAGCGAGGAGATCCGCCGGGTGTGCAACGAGCTTTCCAAGGGCGCGGAGGAGCTGTTCGAGTGAACGCCGTGCTGAAGCCTGCCGCTGATGAGCTCTACCACCTGGACAACGGTGGTGAGGAGTTTGCGCAGGCGTGGGCCAACGGCTGGGCCATTCCCGAACCGGTGCCGGTCGACGAGTGGGCTGATGCCCACCGCGTCCTACCGCGTGAGAGTTCCTCAGAGCCCGGACCGTGGCGCACCGACCGCACGCCATACCTGCGGGAGATCATGCAGTGCCTGAGCCCTGACCATCCGTGCAAGAAGGTGGTATTTATCGCCGGCACGCAGGTGGGGAAAACCGAGGTCGGCAACAACTGGCTCGGCAGCATCATCCACCAGTCTCCTGCGCCGGTGATGGTAGTGCAGCCGACCGTGGAGATCGCCACCAAGCGTTGGGCTCGCCAGCGATTTAACCCGATGGTTGAGCACACCAAGGTGCTGCAAGGCCTGATCAAACCGGCGCGTTCCCGCGATAGCGGCAACACCTCGAGCATGAAGGAGTTCCCCGGTGGCGTGCTGGTGATCGCCGGCGCAAACTCTGCCGCGGCACTGCGTTCAACGCCGGTGCGCTTCCTGTTCCTGGATGAGGTCGACGCCTATCCTGCCGATGTTGATGGCGAGGGCGATCCGATATCCCTGGCAGAGCGCCGCACCTCCACCTTCCCGCGCCGCAAAATTCTCATTACTTCGACGCCGACCACCAAAGACGAGTCGGCCATCGAAGCGGAATTCCTGCAGTCAGACCAGCGCCACTATCACCTGCCGTGCCCTCACTGCAGTCAGCTCATCGTGCTGGATGACGAACATCTGCAGGATGACGGCACCTTCGGCTGCCCGGCTAATGGCTGCGTGATTGACGAGCACCACAAAACCGAGATGTTGGCTAACGGCGTGTGGGTTGCTCATAACCCGGAAAGCCCGATCCCGGGATTCAAACTGCCGAGCTACTACGCGCCGCTCGGCCTGGGTTACACCTGGCTGGAAATCACTGAGCTGCGAGCAAAAGCCAAAGAAGATCCTGAGGAGTCGAAAACCTACACCAACACCATCATGGCCGAGACCTACGAGGACGAATCCGGCAAGGTGGAATGGAAGGATGTGGCCGATCGCGCCGGCGGCTACAGCTCGCGCACCATCCCGGATGGCTGCCTGCTGCTCACCGCCGGGGTGGATACCCAGGACGATCGCTGGGCCATCGAGATCATGGGCTTTGGTCGTGGCCGATGGTTCACCATCGATGCCTGGGAAGTTCCAGGCCAGCCAGGCGTCGAGGAGGAGTGGGAAAAACTCGATACCGTCCTCGATGCGCGCTTCGCCAACCGCTACGGCGTGGAGATGAAGGTCCTGGGCATGGGCGTCGACACCGGCGGACACCACACCCACATGGCCTACCAGTATTGCCGCACCCGGAAGCATCGCCGCGTGATGGCGATGAAGGGGTCCAAGTTCTACGGCCGCCCGATACTCCCGAGCAGGCCTTCGCCGCAAGACGTGAATGTGCGCGGCCGCATCATTCGCGCCGGCGTCGACCTGTGGCATGTCGGCACCGACACCGCGAAGGGCGCCATCTTTGCCAAGCTCACCGCCGACCATGGCGCGGAATATGAAGACCAGCGCTTCCGCTTCCCCAGCGACATGCCAGACGAGTTCTTCCAGCAACTCACCGCCGAGCGTTACGACACCACACGCCAGCGTTGGGTCAAGCCGCGCCACAAGCGCAACGAATTTCTGGACACCACCGTCTATGCCGTGGCCGCAGCCTGCCATCCGGAGATCCGCATCGACAAGCTGCGCGATAAGGACTGGGAGAAGATCGAAGCCAAGGTACAGCCGGTCATCAAGGACCTGTTTTCCAACCAGGATGCGCCAGCACCAGCACCTGCTGCGGCTCTGGAAAAAGAGCACGCCGCCGTTGCAGAAAGCGTCGCCAGCAAGAAAGAAACCCCACCACCCGCAAAGCCCAGGCGCAAGCGCAAGCGCAACGTCTGGCAGAACTTCTAGGAGGCAATATGAACGAACCCGGAAAAATCGCCGCCGGCGATTCACTCGACTGGAACCGCAGTCTACCGGACTACCCGGCAAGCGATGGGTGGACGCTGCACTACGCGCTATTCAACGCCACAGCCGTCTACAGCATCACCAGTGCTGCTGATGGCGACAATCACGCGGTCAGCGTCGACAGCGCCACCACGGCAACCTGGGCATCCGGGCGCTATGACTGGACCGCCTATGTCACCCACACCGACGGGCGCAAGCGATCGCTGTTCGCCGGCACCATCATCATCACACCGGATCTCACCGCCGGGCCATACGATGGGCGCAGCCACGCCCGCAAGATGCTCGACGCCATCGAGGCAGCGCTCGAGGGGCGTGCCACAGCTGACGAAATGGATCTCATTAAAGGGCAGTTCGGGGAGCGCGCCATCGAGCGCAAGAGCGCAGAGCTCATCGTCGCCCGTGACCGATACCGGCGCGAGGTGAAAAGCGAAGAGACCGCCGCCGCCCTGGAGCGTGGCGAACGCCCGCAGAACAAGATCAAGATCCGTTTCACTCGCTAAGAGGAGAACAGTATGCACGCCATTCACAGCACACCCAGCAAAGCAGAGGTCATGATGTGCCTGGCCATGGCAGGCCTGAACCGTGCCAGGGCGGCACAATTGGCCGGCGTCTCACGCGGTCACTTCTTCCGCCTGCTGCGCAGTTACCGCGTCAAGGCGCCGAAGGCCACCACCAAGCTCAGCGCCTGCGACGTGCGGGACATCCGTCTGCTTCTCGAGAAACACACGCAGCAGGAGGTCGCGGTGATGAAGGGCGTGCATATCATGACGATTGGGCAGATCGCCAGGCGTGAGACCTGGTACTGGCTGAGGTGATGGTTATGAATATGGTTCATGTGACCGAGATCGGCGGAAAGCCGGCGGATGTGAGGGTGCCGTTCACCGTGCGCGGTATGAACAAGGGAAAGAGAGCGAAGCCAACGAAGTGCCGCGTGTGCGGGGATGAGATTGCAGTTGGGGAGCAATATTTCAGGATTGATGATTGGATGCACGTGTGCCTCGGGTGCGCGAAGTATTCATAACGAGACAGCTTACCGGCGCGGAGCAGACGATGAGAGGATCACCAAAACCAAGGCCAGCACCGAAACCAAGACCGAGGCGCACTGACGCGAGGTGCGGAGAGCCGCATCGCGGCGACGAATCGGCTGAAGCGCCGGGTTATGTGCCGGGGTAACTTTTTTTAAAAAAGTGCATCCTCCCTCTTGACGGTTACCGGTAACCACGCTAGTATTATTACCAAGGACGGAGGGAATTAGCCCGAAGCCTAGAAAGGAGAAGCGACCATGAGCAACTACAACGAACTGAGTCTTTACCTTGTTGACCAGGGCGACGTTACCGCCGCAGACGAAAATGCCGAGTGGGATGGAGAAAACAGCATCCTGGTAGCCGCTACCAGCGAAGAAGCCGCTCTCGTCGTTGCTGCCGCCTATGAGCGCGGTGAAACGCAGGCAGACAACCTGGCCTGGAACGGAGAAACCATAGCCGTTATCACCATGCGAGATGCCGAAGGCGATTATGTTTGATGGCCCTCACTAACAAGCAGAAACAGGAGGCCCTGCGGAAACGCAGGGCCGATGTCGGGCAGAAGCGGCGTGAGTATTACCTAACCGATGCCGAGAAGGTAAAAGTTGATGCCTATATTAAGCGGATGCGCAAAGGCACATAACGCCGCCGCTCAGCCGACGGCAAAAGCGGCCAACCGAGGCCAGATAGAAAACTGAAACCGCGCCGCTTTTGCCTGTCGGCTGGAGCGGCCTTGTTAGCCGAGTAAGGCTTGGAGAAACGGCGATGTATACGGAAGAGGAACGGCAGGCCAGGAGAGAGCGGCTGGCCAAAGCAACAGAGGCGGCAAAGAAGGTGCTGAAGAAGGGCGATCGGATCACGGTTACCAAATGCCCCGGAACGAAGCGCTGGATCATCTTCGATCACTGGGAAGGCAACGAGATCATCTCGGCCTCCGGTGAAGGGGAGTACGCCGCCACCAGTATCACGCGGCTGAACGGTGAGCCGGTGAACTTCAACGGCTAACGCCCTGCTTTAGCGGCCCGCCGGAAACGAAACCACGAGAAGCGAACATGGCAAACGAAACCACGGACACCGAAACCCGCGCAGCTTTAGCTGAGTCCGCTCAATCTCTGACGCTGTATATATAACCGTCACATCAGAGCACCGGACAATCGGTGCTCATGGCGAGCTGGCTCTCAAAATTAACGCGCAGGGAAGACACTCAGGCGGCAGCGGCTGAGGAGGTTGCTCGTCGCCGCCGTTCGCGCTGGCGTCCGTTTGCTGTCGCGCGAGCCTGGAAGGCGGCGAAGACGGATCGCCTTACCGCCGACTGGCTCAGCGGTGGCGGCGATATCAACCAGGAACTCAAGAGCCAGCTCCCCATCATTCGCCTGCGCGCCCGCGAGCTGGAGCAGAACAGCAACCTGGCGCGCTCTTTCTTCTCCCTCAACGAAACCCATATCGTCGGCCCCAACGGCTTTGTCACCCAGGTGATGGGCAAGAAGCGTGACGGCAAGCTCGACAGCGTCGGTAATGCGCTGGCCGAGCGCGAGTATCGCCAATGGGCGCGCCGAGGTGTGTGCGAAATCACCGGCAAGCTCTCCCTGCAGGGCTGCGACCGCGTCTCGGTGCGCACTACCGCCCGTGACGGCGAGAGCCTCATCCGCCTGCACGATGTGCAGCCGACGCGCCGCAATCCGTGGGGGTTCGTCATCGAGCTGCTGGACCCGGCGCGGCTGGACCATATGCTCAACGTCGACCTGAAAAACGGCAACCGCATCCGCCTGGGCGTCGAGCTCAACGCGGCAGGCCGCCCGGTGGCGTACTGGCTGAAGAAGGGCGAGCGGGTCGGCTGGGTGCACATCCGCGACGAGCACGAGCGCGTGCCGGCAGAGGACATCATCCACTGGTTCGAGGCCGACCGGCCAGAGCAGCTGCGCGGCGTGAGCTGGCTGGCCAGCGCCATGCTGGATATCCACCAGCTCTCCCAGTACATCGAGACCGCCATCGTCGCCGCCCGCTACGGCGCCAGCAAAATGGGCTGGGTGGTCGACAAAGAAGGCAACGGCCACGCGATGGACGAGGCCGACGAGGTCGACAGCAACGGCGACCTCATCGAGGAGATCGAGGCCGGCACCATCGGCCACCTCAGCGGAGACAAAACTTTCGTCGGCTTCGACCCGAAATACCCGCACGAGAATTTCGAGCCCTTCACCAAAACCCTGAAGCGCGACATGGCGATGGGCACCGGCGTCTCCTATCACGGGCTGACCGGCGACCTCACCGACGTGAATTTTTCCAGCATCCGCAGCGGCACGCTGGAAGAGCGTGAGCGCTGGAAGGTCAAGCAGGACTCCTACATCTCCGCCGTCAAGGAGCGCATTTACCTGCGCTGGCTGGAAAACGCGGTATTCCATGGCCGCCTCGGCGGCGTTGTTTCTCAAGAAGAACTCATCGACCGCTTCAGTGAGCACCGCCACCAGGGCCGGCGCTGGAGCTGGGTGGACCCGCTCAAGGATATCCAGGCGGTTATCGCCGCCATCAATGCCGGGCTCACCAGCCCGCAGCGCGTCGCTTCCGAGATGGGTCTCGATGTGGAAGAGGTGCTCGAGCAGATCGCCGAGTTCCAGGCGATGGTCGAGCAGAAAAAGGTTTCGTTCCCGGTGCTCGCGTCGGAAAAGACAGCGCCGGCAAAGCAAGAGGATGAAGACAATGGCAACACGCAAGATTAAATGCGACGCACCGCTGCAGCGGTCGTTCATGCTCAGCCGCGAGGCGGTGAACGAGGAGGAGCGCACGGTCGAGCTCAGCTTTTCCAGCGAGACACGCGACGTGGAGCGCTGGTTCGGCGTGGAGGTGCTCGACCACTCGCCAAAGGCGGTGCGGCTGGATCGCATGCGCGCCAACGGTCCGTTGTTGTTCAATCATAACTGGAACACGCACATCGGCGCGGTGCGTGACATCAAGATCGAAAACCGCCGCGGCAAGGCCGTGGTGCGTTTCGGCAATTCCCCTGTCGCTGAAGAAAAATTCCGCGATGTGTTGGACGGCATCCTTACCGCTGTCTCCTTCGCTTATCGCGTTCACAAGTTGGTTCTCGAGGAGGAGCGTGAAGACGGCCCGAACGTCTATCGCGCTACCGACTGGGAGCCGCTCGAAATCAGCCTGGTCACCGTGCCGGCTGATATCTCCGTAGGTGTCGGCCGTGCCGCCGGCGATTCTTTTGAAATCGAAGTTGAGGACAACATCATGCCTGACGAAAACACCAACCCGGGCGGCGCACAGAACACCCGTACCGCCGACAACAACAGCCCTGCAGCACCCGCGCAGGTCGACCGTACCGCCATCGAAAACGAGGTGCGCGCCATCGAGCAGAAGCGCGTGGCCGACCTGATGGCCATGGGCACCCGCTATGCCAAGTACGGCGCCCGCGAGCTGGCCGAGGAGTACATCGCCAAGGGCAAAAGCCCAGAGGACCTGCAGCGCGCCATCCTGGAACGCCTGCCCTCCGAGGATAACGCAGGCACCCGCGGCGATGCTCCTGCCGATACCCGCCTGGATCTCTCCGCCGGCGACCTGCGCAACTACAGCCTGATGCGCGCCATCAACGCCGTGGTGGCTGCCCGCAACGGCGACCACAAGGCGATGAAGGCCGCGGCCTTCGAGATGGAGTGCTCCCGCGAACTGACCGACCGCCTGGGCCGCGAGGCACGCGGTTTCTTCGTCCCGCTGGATGTGGTCACCCGCGTGATGAACGCCACCACCAACGCCGACCTGACCGCCACCCAGCACATGAGCGACATGTTCATCGACACCCTGCGTCCGCGCTCGGTGGTGATGCAGCTCGGTGCCACCGTGATGGACGGACTCGACGGCAACCTGGAACTGCCGCGCGCGCTCACCAACCCGATCTTCGGCTGGATTGGCGACGATGACGACGCCAACCTCACCGACATGGATACCGGCCTGATCAAGATGGCGCCGAAGACCCTGGCCGGTGGCGTGCCGATGTCCCGGCGCCTGCTCAAGCAGAGCAGCCCGAGCGTGGAGCGCGTGGTGCACAACGCCCTGCTCAAGGGCGCTGCGCTCGGCGTTGACTACGGCATCCTGGCCGGCGCCGGCACCAACAACCAGCCGCTCGGCATTTCCAAAATGCCCGGTATCAACACCCAGAGCATTGCCTCTGCCGGCGAGCCGACCTGGTCGGAGCTGGTCGGCTTCGAAACTGCCGTTGCCGCCGACAACGCGCTGGAAGGCAAGCTCGCATACGTCACCACCTCCGGCGTGCGCGGCAACCTCAAGACCACCGCCAAGGACGCCGGCAGCGGCCTGTTCCTGATGGATGGCGACAACGCCAACGGCCATCCGGTTGCCGTCTCCAACCAGCTCGCCGCCAACTCCCTCATGTTCGGTAACTGGGAGGATGTCATGGTCGGCTTCTGGGGCGTCATCGATGTCAACCCGGACCTCGCCACCAAGGCCGGTTCCGGCGGACTCATCCTGCGCGTGTTCCAGGATGCCGATGTCGCGATTGGCCATGCAGAAAGCTTCTGCATCAACTCATAACCCGCAACCACTGACCGCGTTCACGGCAGAACACAAGGCGCAGGGAAGCGCTGCAGGTTAAAGGAGAGAATCATGGCAACACCAAAAACCATTCGCGCCATCGTCATCATCATCGGCACCGCTATCGCCGGCAGGGCTGTGAAAAAGGGTGACGTGCTCCTGGTGCCGGAGGATGTCACCGACGACACCGCGCGGTCATTGATGCGCATGACGCGCCCCCGGGCAAAAGAGGCCGACGAGGCGCAAGCCAAGAAACGCCTTGCCGAGTACAGCAAGGCGCAGGAAGAGCGCAAGGCCAGGGAAAAAGCCAAGCGCGAAGCGGACGCAGCGGCAGCGCAGGCGGAGCTCGATGAGCTGGCCAAACTGCAGCAGGAGATCGTTTCCGAGGCCGAAGGGAAAGCCGCCGATATCCTCAAGGCCGCGGAGGAAAAGGCCAGGAAGATCGTCGACGACGCCAACGCTAAGGCCGCTGACATTATCAAGGCTGCCGAGGATAAGGCCAAAGGCAACAAGTAACCCGGGAAGGCCCGCTCCATCCAGAGCGGGCGCACCCTAACCGAACAGGAGCAAGACAATGCGTGCAAAAAATGTAATCACCACTTCCATCCTCGCCGCCGCCGCGATCACCGCAACCGCCAACGGCACCGGCGTCGACATCAGCGCCTTCGAGGGCGACGTCAAATTCACCCTGGACAGCGACAACGGCGGCGGCGCCGACGACACCCTGGACGTCACCCTGGAGCACAGCGACGACGACGTGACCTACACCGCCGTAACCGGCGGCGCGTTCACGCAGGTCACCAATGCTGCGGCCGCCTTCGAGTCCATCATCCTCAGCGCAGACAGCCTCAAGAAGTACGTGCGTGGAGTGGACACCGTGGCAGGCACCACTCACACCTTCAGCCGCTCGCTGAGCATGGTCGGCGAAAAGAAGTACAGCTAAGGCGATAACGCAGCCATGGACTTCGGACAAACCTTTGCCGGTATCGACAAGACGCTGCTCAACGTCGTGGGCGACAGCGCCCTGCTGGACGTTGCAGGAACCGGCGTCACGCTCGTGCCGGTCAAAGGGGAGTTTGTCGCACCATGGCTGCAGCCACGCATCGGCACACTGCGGACGGAGATCGTCGAGCCGCAGTTCACCGTTGACCAGAGCGTTGACCTGAGCGCGGTGGTGGAAGGCACCAGCACGCTCACGGTGAAAAGTTCTGAATACGAAATCGTGGATATGCAACCGGACGGCACCGGCCTGACTGTGCTGGTGCTGAAGCCGCTGAGTTAAGGGGGAGCGTGTGAGCGACTTTTGGAGTGATCTCGGCAATACCGTCGCCAAGGCGGCGCCTTTGTTGGGCGGCGCTATCGCCGGCCCTGGCGGTGCCGCTATCGGCAAGCTGGTGGCCTCGGCGTTCGGCGTGGACGCCGATGACCCGGCAGCCATCAAGCGGGCCATCGAGAACGACCCGCAAGCCGCATTGAAGTTGCGCGAAATCGAAACCCGCCACAAGGAGCGCCTGGAGGAACTCGCACTGGAACGCCACAAGGCGGACCTGGAAGCGGAAACCGCGCGCCATGCGGCCAGTCAAAAGACCATCCAGACCGAGGCGGAGCACGGCACTGACTACGTCAAGGAGACGCGGCCGAAGATTGCGCGCCTATCCGGTTACGCCACTATCGGCTATTGCCTGGTGGCAGAAGCGGCGCACCTGATCAGTGTTGCCTGGAGCGGTTCCGTGCCTGGTGCAGATGTTGCGGTTGCCGCCGTGCTGTTCTCCCCCTGCGGTACCTACATGACCATGCGCACCTTCGACGGCTTCGGTAAAAAGGGGCGGACGTGATGCCGCTGGATTCCGCCGACATCGACCGCGTTGCCGACCAGCTCATCGAGCGGATACACGCGCAGAAACATGAGTTCTGGGTGGACCCGGAATCGCACTATCAGGACCACCGCCGTATCCGCAAACTGGAGGACGACGATATCCACACCCTGCGCGATCTGATTAACGCCTACCGCAACGCACGCACCCTGTTCTGGCGCGCGTTTCTCGGCCTGGCAATCATCGGGTCACTGGCGCTGGCGGCAATCGGCCTGGGGTTTAAGGGCTGATGCAACTCACTATCGACACCCATGGTGTTGTCATCCTGGCCGACGCCTTTGGCGCCAGCATGAAGCAGATGGAGGCGGCCGAGGTTCGTGCGCTGAACAAGACGGTCAACTGGCTGCGCTCGAAGGCGGTGCAGTCCGTGAGCAAGGAGATGAAGGTCGCGGCCAAGCTGGTGCGCCAGCGCATCGCGGCCTTCAAGGCCACCCGGCGCAAACGCTACGGGAAGGTGTGGGCCGGCCTGCAGCCGATCGCGGCGCACCGCCTGGGCGCCGCCAAGCAGACCCGTAAAGGGGTGCGCGCCGGACGTCACTCATTCGATGGCGCCTTCGTTCGTACGACCGAAAATGGCAAGCTCACCGTCTTCCAGCGCACCGGCGAGCCGAAGCGCAGGATGAGCAAGGGGCGTTACGCCGGCAAGATGCGCGAGCCCATCGAGCGCGTGGAGCTGGACCTCGACCAGCAGGCCGTCACCGATGCGCTGGATGAATTGTTCGGCCAGGCGCAGCAGCGCTTTTTCACCGTGCTGAAACAGGAACTCAAATACCAGGTATTTGTAAAAGGAAAGAAACGTGCTTGACGCCTTGCACTCCACCATCGTCGCTCGCCTGAATGCCGATATCCCCGGCCTTGCCACCTGCGATGACTACCCGAAGATCGAGCGCAGGGTCTCAATCCCCGCCGTGCTGGTGGAACTGGAAGAGCTGGAGCCTGACGACTTCGGTGAAGACGCCGCTTTCGATTGCTGGGCGCGCTTCACGGCGTACTGCATCTATGACCCGAACGCCGCGAATGCACAGCATGAAGTGCGCAACCTTGCCGCCACCGTCGCAGTGCGTGTTTCTCAAGAAGAAGATTTCGGCAGTGATGATGTTGCGCAGAACGCCGAGGTATTGCGTGTCAGCGAAGACAACTTCAAGCCGGAGCTGCAGGCCTACCTGGTCTGGGCCGTGGAGTTTCGCCTCGGCCTCAGCATCGGCGAAAACATCTGGAGCGCCAACCCGGCAGACGGCGTGAGCGTGGTCACCATCAGCGTCGGTGACCTGGATAACGTCGATGCCGATCACAGCATGACGGCAGGCGCAGACGAGCCGGCCGCTCTCGATAACACCAACCTACCTGACACACCCAAGGGGTAATCCATGAGCAACAAAATCACCATCAAGCCGGCCAGGCCCGGCAACAAGGTGCACCTGGAGGGCAAGCGCGAGTTCCTGCCCGAAGCGGGTGCGGAAGTGGAGCGCACCACCTACTGGGTGCGTCGTCTCCGTGACGGCAGCGTGGTCGAGGTCAAGCGCCCGGCCAAGCCCGGCAACAACAAGGAGTAACTGAGTCATGCCGATTTCATTCAATGCCATCCCGGCCGCGCTGCGTGTCCCCGGCGTGTATGTCGAGTTCGACAACTCGCTGGCCAACAACGCCGCGCCCAATTTCAAGATCCTGGTGGTCGGCCAGCGCCTCGCCGCCGGCACTGTGGCCGAGGGCGTGCCGACCCGCGTCACCTCCCCGGCGCAGGCCGAGGAGTATTTCGGTCGCGGCTCCATGCTGGCCGAGCAGCTGATCGCACTGTTCGCCGCCAACCAGTGGATGAACATCACTGCCATCGCCCTGGATGAAGCCGCCGCAGGCGTCGTCGCCACCGGCACGATCACCATCGCCGGCACCGCCACCAGTACCGGCACCCTCGCGCTGTACGTCGCCGGCAAGCAGGTGAACGTGGCCGTCACCGCCACCGACGATGCCACCGCCATCGCCGCGGCCATCGCCGCCGCCATCACGGCCGACACCACTCTGCCGGTCACCGCAGCCGCCGCGCTGGGCGTGGTCACGCTCACCGCCCGCTGGAAGGGCGAGACCGGCAACGACATCGATGTGCGCACCGGTTACTACGGCGAGCAGCTGCCGAAGGGCATCACCTGCACCATCGTCGACATGGCCAGCGGCACCACCAACCCGGATCTCGACACCGCCATCGCGGTGATGGGCGACGAGTGGTACAACTGGATCGTCTGCCCGTTCACTGACACCGCCAACCTGGTTAAGCTGGAGACCGAGCTCGACAGCCGCTGGGGACCGACCCGGCAGATCGGCGCGCGCGCCTTCACCGCCTTCCGTGGCAACCATGCCGACACCGTTACCCACGGCGATGCGCGCAACAATCCGCACGTCACCTGCATGGGCACCAACATCGCGCCCCAGCCGCCCTACATCTGGGCCGCGGTGAACGCGGTGATCGCCGCCGCTTCGCTCAGCATCGACCCGGCCCGCCCGCTGCAGACGCTCAAGCTGCCCTACATCATGGCGCCGGCCATCGAAACCCGCTGGACCGATGCCGAGCGCAATCTGCTGCTGTTCGACGGCATCGCCAGCTACAAGGTCGGCAGCGACGGCAGTGTGATGATCGAGCGGCAGATCACCATGTACCAGGTGAACGCCGCCGACATCGCCGACGACTCCTACCTCGACATCACCGTACCCGAGACGCTGGAGCAGATCCGCTTCGAGCAGCGCCAGCTGTTCAGCTCCAAGTACCCGCGCCACAAGCTCGCCGAAGACGACGCCCGCATCGGCGCCGGCCAGTCCGTCATGCAGCCCAAGCTCGGCAAGGCCGAGCTGCTCGCGCTGTACCGCAGCCAGGAAAACAAGGGCTGGGTGCAGGACTATGACGGCTACAAGCAGAGCATTGTCTGCGAGATCGGCGACGGCATCGGCGGCGGCGACCGTAACCGCCTGAACATTCAGGACAGCCCCAAGCTGGTCGGCCAGTACCGCGTGCATGCCCAGCAGGTGCAGTTCCGCAAGTAACGATTGCTCACCCTCTCCCATCCGGGGAGAGGGTAGGGTGAGGATCTAACGCAACAAGAGGAAGCAAGCAATGACTAAAAAAGTACGCATCGAAAACGCCGACACCTCCGACCACAAGCTGGTGGTGCAGACCTGGCAGAAGACGGAAGGAGATGAGCCGGACGTGCTTATCGGGGAGCAGGAGCTGAACTACCCGACCGCCATCTGCGACGGCATGGTGTGGGCCGAGCAGTACCTGGTGGTTAAAGAGGTAGCGTAACCAACTGCCGCCGCTGGCTCAGGCTGGTGGCGGATAACAGGAGATACCACGATGAGCAAAAAAATCACCGGCCGCGCCATCATCACCGTCGACGGCAAGCGCGTCAAAACCGACAGCGGCGCCACCCTGAACCCGGGCGGCTCCAACCGTTCCGCCGTGATGGGCGGAGGCGAGGTGCACGGCTACCAGGAGGAGGACGTTGCGCCTTCCATGGAGTGCACCGTGTTCCACAACAAGGAGACCTCCCTGCGCGAGCTCTCCGACATCACCGGCGCCACCGTGTTGTTCGAGACCGACACCGGCGCGCAATTCATCCTGCGCGATGCCTGGGTCACCGAACCGGCCGCCCTCAACAGCAAGGACGGAACCGTCTCGCTGAAGATGGAAGCCATCGCCTGCGACGAGGTGTAACCGATGGCACAGGTTGAGTTCGATCTCAAGCATGGTTTGAAAATCGGCGACACCACGCAAACGCGCGTGGTGCTCGCCGAGCCCACCGTGGCCGACCTGCTGGAGTGCGGCGAGCAGAGCGAGCGGGCCGTGTTCACAGCGCAAGGCCCGGCGCTGGTCTCCAGCCCCACGCTCATGGGCGCGCTGCTGTTGTGTCGGCAGATCAAAAGCATCGGCGGCGCCGAGGTGCCGTTCACCCTGGAGCTGCTCAAGAAACTCCACCCCGATGACATGCTGCTGCTGCAGGTAAAGGCCGCAGAGCTGGACAAAGCCGCCCAGAGCGCACTGGAGGCGCTCATCTCGCGGGGGCGAGCTGAAGACGACGGCCAGGGAGCTTGAACGCACCGTCGTCGTGTTCGTGGTGCGCTTCGGTTACAGCGAGCGCGATGTGCGCAGTAAGACCATGTGCCAACTGCTGCGGCAGATGAGGTACATCAGAGAGATGACACCGTAATGGCGAAAGGCGATCTAAAGCAATCTGTAGGGATTGATCTTGATGGCAACCTCATTCAGCGCTCCAAGGCGTTTGAAAAAGCTCTTGAGCGCATGGGTAAGCGCGGCGAGCAGCACCTCAGCGGCATGGCGCGCATGTCGCATATCGCCGGGCGCGGGCTCGACAAGATTGGCAACCGCTACATCGGCCTGATCTCCGGCGCCACTGTGGCGCTGGCGGTCAAGCAGGTTGGCGACCTCTCCGAGCGCTACACTCGCCTCGGCATCAACGCCGGCCTCAGCGCCGACAAGGTGGATAAACTCAAGCAACAGGTGTTCGATGTCGCGCAGGCGCCGGACATCCGCGTCGACCCGGGCGAGATGATCAGCGCCATCGAGGACATCGTCGAGAAGACCGGCGATCTCGAGTTCGCGCAAAACAACATCCGCAACATTGGCCTCGCCATCCAGGCGACCGGCGCCAGCGGGCAGGCAGTCGGCGCGATGCTGGCGGAGTTCCAGAAGCAGGGCATCACCGCCCCGGGTGAGGTGCTCAAAACCATTGATGCGCTGAACGAGCAGGGCAAGGAAGGCGCCTTCACCCTCAAGGATCTGGCCAGTCTCGGGCCGCGTGTGGTCTCCGCCTATAACGCCGCAGGCAGGCAAGGAACGCAGGCGATGAAGGAAATGGGCGCGGCGCTGCAGGTCATCCGCATGGGCACCGGCAGCAGCGAGATGGCCGCTACCGCGTTCGAGGCCACCCTGCGCACCCTGGCT
>Ga0068714_10001030_pt1 | contig 44375 bp, 35 predicted proteins | sample MTBNYHSulfiMetaG_FD_62988 | JGI IMG/M metagenome (GOLD analysis project Ga0068714, IMG submission 62988) | Enrichment culture microbial communities from rom New York Harbor, USA that are MTBE-degrading - MTBE-NYH (New York Harbor Sulfidogenic)... | ecosystem: Environmental > Aquatic > Marine >... | reverse complement strand
CTGTGCCGTTCCAGCCATTCCAGCATGGCGCTTATGCTGCCGGTGGCCAGGGCGATGCTCATGTCCGCCGCGCCGTAATAAACCCGGAGCGTGTCGCCGTCGGGAGCCACGGTACAGCCGCAGGGAAAGACGACGTAGCCCACGTCGCCGTGCCGCTCGTAGGGTTCTTCGGGGCCGAAGAACCATTCGTCGCCGCGTTTGAGGCAGCGCTCAGGCGCCATCAAATCAAACAGCGCCAGGCCCAATCGGTACAGGCACCCGGCCGCGGTCCGCCGCACGCCGTGGTAAATCACCAGCCAGCCCTGGGGAGTCTCGATGGGCGGGGTCGAAAGGCCGATCTTGTTCGCATCCCACCAGGCGCCCCGCCGGGCTTCCAGCATCAGCTTGTGGCTGCCCCAGTGCCCGAGGTCGGTCGAGTAAGAGATCCACATGTGCGCCTCGAGCGCGCTGACCGGACGATGGATCAAGGCCCACTGGCCCCCGATCCGACGGGGCAACAGGGCCGCATCTTTGTCCTCCGGCGACATGATCTCACCCAGCCGTTCGAAGCGAAGGAAATCCTCGGTGAGGGCCAGGGCGACGCCCGGGCCGTCGCGGGTGTAGGCCGTATAGGCGACGGCGTACTTATTGAGCTCAGGGACGAAGGTGATGCGCGGGTCTTCAATGCCCCACAATTCCTCCGGGTAATGTTCGGGGTCGGGAACGAGCGTGGGCCGGGGGTCGATCCGCCAATGATCGATGCCGTTGGCCGAGCGGGCCGCGCACAGGTGCGACAGCCCGCGGCGATCTTCAGCCCGGCACAGAAGCAGCGTCGTGCCGTCGGGCAGCAACGCGGCGCCGGGGTTGAACACGCTGTGGACCGGATAGGGCCAGTCGGCGGCGGTCAAAATGGGGTTCGGATTATGGCGTCGAAGGAGTTCGGGGTGACGAGTGTTCATGGGGATGGAGTCTCCTCAACGAGAAGGGCGTTCTCCGCCAGGCGAAGTTCCAGCAAGGATTGAAGAAAGGCCAGGGTCGATTCCGCGCCCTGATTTTCATTGAGGCGATCGGGATGCAGCCCGTCGCGGCAGCCGCCCGTGGTCGGGTCGTAGATCGGCAGGTTCAAATCGTTGCGTCCCAGGAACCACTCGAAGGCGCGGCGGGCTTCCTTGCGCCAGCGTTTATCGCCCGTGAGCCGGTACGCCTCGAGACAGGCCGAGACCATGGCCTGGGCTTCTATCGGCTGCTGGTCGAACCGGGCCCGCACGCCGCCCCGCTCGTAAAAGCCGTTGGAGCCGACCGGGACGAAGTGGCCCGCGTCGGCGCGCTGCACCGCGGTCAGCCAGACGAGCGACTCCAACCCGGCTTCGGCCATGCCCTCATTCGGGATCGATTGGCCGCACATGAGCAGCGCGTGCGGCAGCGCGGCGTTGCAGTAGCTCAGGCCGGGTTCGAACCAGCGCCATTCTTCCGTGCGATGGCTTTGATACAAGGTCAACAGCCGCGCGGCCAATTCCTCGAGGACCTTGCCGGCCCGGCGGTCGCCGGCGTAGCGCTGCAGATACTCGTGAATGCCGATGAGGGCGAAGGCCCAGGCGCGCGGACTGCTTGTTTCCAGGATGGCCGGCAGCGTCAGTTCAAACAATCGGCCGGCCATGCTTTGCAGAGCCGGCGTGTTCGACCGGCCCAGAAGCGTGCCCAGGGCCCACAGGGCGCGGCCGTGGCTGTCATCGGAACCGCCGACTTCCAGCCAACGGCGCTGGTAATCCATGAAGTTGCGAAAGCGTCCGGTCTCGGCATTGAAGGCATACCACAGGAAGGCGAGGTAACGCGGAGACAGGTCGAGCGCTTCGCTGCTGCCCATCGCTTCGAGCAGGACGCTCACCATCAGGGCGCGGGCGTTGTCGTCGGTCGTGTAGCCCTCGCGGTAGTTGGGCACCGTAAAAATGGCGTGCTGCAGCATGCCGGTTTCGTCCGTCATGTGGCGCAGGTGATCGAGCTTGAGAGGCGGCAGGTCGCCCGGCCGGTTATCGAGCGCTTTGGCCGGGAAGCCGGGCGCGATGAAATGCCGGCGTTCGGCCCGGGCCCGGTCGAAACTCTTCATGTAGTCCCGCGCCACCTGCGGCCAAATCATCGTCCGGCCGAACAGATAGGCGCGCTTCCGCATGGCGTGGCGCACGGCCTCGTTATCCAAGAGCTCGATCACCCGCTCGGCCAGCGCCGCCGGATCACGGAACGGCACCAGCGCGCCGCGTCCGTCGGCCAGCATCTCTTCCGCGTACCAGTAGGGCGTCGAGACCACGGCCTTGCCCGCGCCCAGGGTATAAGCCAGCGTGCCGGACACGATCTGTTGCTCGTTGAGATAGGGCGTTATGTAAATGTCCGCCGCGCCGATGAACTGGGTGAGCTCTTCCAGGCTGACGAAGCGATTGTAGAAGATCACCTGGGCTTCCACGCCTTTCTCCTGGGCCTGCCACTGGAGCGACAGCCTGTACGTCTCGCCCTCCTGCTGGATCACGTGCGGATGCGTCGCGCCCAGGACGATATAGACCACGTTCGGAAAGCGGGCCACGATGGCGGGCAAGGCGGCGATGACATTCTCGATGCCTTTGTTGGCCGAGAGCAAGCCGAAGCTCAGCAGGACAAGCTTGCCTTCGACTCCGAACAAGTCCTTGTGGAAACTCGGATCGACAAAAGGCACGTCGGGGATGCCGTGAGGAATCAGGTCGATTTTCTCCGGCGCCACCCCATAGACCTCATGCAAAAACGCCGCGCCGCGTTCGCTCATGACGACCAGCCGGTCGGACAGGCCCGCGATTTCTTCCAGCACGCGGCGCTGATCGGGATCGGGTTCGCGCAGGATGGTGTGCAGGGTCGTGACGATGGGCATGCGCAGATCACGCAGGAGGGCCAGGATGTGACTGCCCGCCCGTCCGCCGAAGATGCCGTATTCGAACTGCAGGCTGACGAGGTCGACGTTGTTGATGTTCAGAAAGTCGGCGGCGCGGTGATACGAGTCGATGTCCTTCTCCGTCAGTTCAAACCGCACTCGGGTCGGATAGGAGTAGCCTTCTTCGCTGTCGTTGACCGGCAGGGCGATGCAGGTCTTCTTGGGATATTCGGCCGCAACCGCCTCACAGAGGTCGGTGGTGAACGTGGCGATGCCGCACAGGCGGGGCAGGTAGTTGCCTATGAAGGCGATGCGATTGATCGTTGAAGCGGCTAGACCGAGTTTCATGTCCTGCGTCTCCGTATCGGCGCCTATTATTGTACACTTTTTCTCGATGAAAATGCCGCCAGTCATCATCCTGATTTGTTAAACACGAGGAAAACGGTTGTTTTTCAGCTTTTCCCGCGCCGGGTGTGGGGAAACGGCGGAATCTTCGCCGTCACGGCCGGACATAGTATTCCTGCCGTCATGAGAAAAAACGGCACGGGCCGGGTATGGGGCTCGAACGACGCTATCCCGATTATTTAGCGTTGACGACGACGCGGCACTCGGTGCCGGCCGTGCGCAGGGGGGATTCGAGGTAGCCGGTGGAGAGAACGTCGACCTGGACATGGAGGAGCGTCCGGCCGCCGTCCTCTTCGAAGGCCCAGCCCTTGAGGCGGCTGCGAAGCGCCCCGTGCGCCCAGGTTTCCCGGACGGCCACGGCGCCGACGTCCTTCCATTCCTCCGTCCATTCGCAGGTGATGAGAAGCCGGTCGTTGAAGAACATTCCGGTTTGAGACAGGTCGGAATAGTAAGTGTCGCTGAAGGTCGTCTTCAGGGCGGGATTTTTGACCCGGGCGGTGATGACGGCCTGTCCGGACTCCGGGGTGAGCGTCACATCGAGCGGCGGGGCGGTCACTGGCTCCATGATTTTCAGGGCCGGGTCGCCGAAGAGCACCCGCGAGGCCGTCCCGGTGAGCATGATCTCCGCGGGCGTCCGGGGCGAAGGGGAGCCTTCCTCAAGAGGCTTCAGGGAGAGCGGCTCGCCGCCCCAAGCCAGGATCACTCCGTCGTGCGTGTGCTTCATGATATCTCCCAGAGAGGCGCCCGTGTAGGCCAGATATTCCATTTCCTGGTAGACGGGGATGCCGTGGTCGGGGTGGAGGGCGGCCAGGTACCCGACGGCCTGGTTGGCCAGGATCCCCAGAGCGAACGAGTTGGGGATGGGGACGGTCCTGGACCGGGCGGCGCCCGTCTCGATGTCGAACCATCGGCCCGTGACGCCGGTGTAGCAGGCGCCGTTGAAGACGACCGAGGGCGAGAAGGGAATGCGCCGGGCGAACGGACCGTTCAGACAGTCCACGATCCGGTCGGGGTAGCCGTGTCCGCCGAAGTGGATGAGTCCCGCGCCGGACATCTCCGCCAGGCGCTTCTTTGTGAATCCTTCGAATCCGTGCGAGACCGAGTGCATGGGGAAGGCTTCAGCGAGCGCGGGGATCATGAGGCTTCCCCGTTGCTTCAACCAGCCGTCTTTTTTCAGCATCGGATTCGGGCCGAGGATGTCGATAACCGCCGCCGGAAGCGCGAGGCGGCCCGCCGCGGCGTCGTCGATGCGCTTCACGAAGCGGAAGGCCGCTTCCGGATTCTCGCCGGTGACGAAGCCCGTCCGGACGTCGACGAAGGGGTCGTCGTCCACGGCGCAGGATGCCTGGAGCCAGGCCCAGGCCAGGTTGACGTCGAGCTCGTCCGGCTTGAGGAAGATCAAAGCGTATCGGGGCCGGAGCTCCTCGAGAAGGCCGGCGAGCGCGGCCGGATTTTCGGCGTCGAATTCCGCCGTCCGCGAGCCGGGGTGCATTTTTTGGGCGAGGGCGATGGCCGGGGCGTAGTCGGCGCCCGCCCGCGCGGTGTGGAGGATGAGGTACGGCCCGGTGTCGTCCAGACCGACCGGGAGCTTGCCGGTCGACGGGCTGTCGGATTCCGATTGGCAGCCGCCCAAGCAAAAGAAGGATAGGGTGGCCGTCAGGATGAGACTGAGAAGCGTTTTGACGTTCATGTTCTCCCCCTTCCTGGGCGCGAGCGACCGGTTTGAGTACTTGGTGACATGCTGAGTGAGAAAAATATCGCGGCCGGAGGAAGATTGTCAAGGACAGGCAAACAGAGTGGACGCGACCCCCTGTTCATCGGGTATACTTGAGCGGCACGAAAGCTAAGAATATGCCGGAATATGTGATCAGGAAGGTCCGTTTGGCGCACTGCAAGAAAAGCCCGGAGATCTGTCCCCAATGCCGGGAAATGAAGGAAGAGAGGGTCTGTCTTTTGGATGTCGATCCGCCGCGTCCCGGCGAAATCCAACGGCGCGTGATCGAGATCGGCCGGGGGGAGAAAAAGCGCTGGAGGGAGTATGAAATCGCCCGGGTCTTCAAGGATGTCCGCGAAGCCCGGGACTGCGCCCGGCGGCACGGCGTCGAGGACATAGAGATTTGAGGTCGGAGCGGCCGGTGTCAAAAGACGCGACCCTCGGGATGCCGCTCAAGCCCCTGAAGATCGGGGGAGTCGAGATCAGTTTCCCGGTCGTCCTGGCTTCGCTGGCCGGATACAGCGACCTGGCCCACCGGCTCGTCTGCCGCTCGCTCGGCGCGCCCTACGCCGGGACCGAGGCCATGCTGGCCCACATGCTGCTCACGGACAACAAGCTCCGCCGCCGGCTGGTGCGCACGGACGAAGCCGACCATCCCGTCGCCGGCCAGCTCATGGGCGCGGAGCCCGAGGTCATGGCCCGCGCGGCCGCGGTCCTGGACGAAATGGGCTTCGAAGTCGTGGACCTCAACTTCGCCTGCCCGGTGAAGAAGGTCCTCGGCCGGGGTAGGGGCGGCTCGCTCATGCTGAAGCCGGAGCTTGCGCTCGACATAATCCGGGCGGTCGTCCGCGCCGTTCCGGGGAGGCCGGTCACGTTCAAGCTGCGGCGCGCCTACGGCGACGGCGGCCAAGGGGAGGAGGCTTTCTGGAAGATCGCCGGGGGAGCGTTTGATGCGGGCGCGGCGGCGGTCTGCGTTCACGCCCGGACGGTGGAGCAGAAATACCGCGGCCGCGCAGACTGGGATTTCCTGGCCCGGGTGAAGGCCGCCTTCCCGGAGCGGACGGTCATCGGCTCGGGGGACGCCCTCCGGGCGGCCGATGTTCTGGAAATGATCCGGCGCACGGGCGTCGACGGCGTGAGCGTCGCCCGGGGCGCGATCGGCAATCCCTGGATTTTCGAGCAGGCGCGCGCCTTGGCCGCGGGCGGCGAGGCCCGGAAGCCCGGCCTTGCCGAGCAGCGCACCCTCATCGAGAGGCACTTCGAGCTCACGAGCACGATCTGCGGGGCCCGCTTCGCGGTGAAGAAAATGCGGCGCTTCAGCATTCACTACGCCGGACTCCATCCCCAGCCCGCCCGCGCCCGTGCGGCCTTCATAGCCGTCCGGACTCTCGACGACTGGCGCGCCGCGCTCGACGGGCTTTATAGATAAGCGGTCAGGTTTCACGCATATCGAATGCAATTCTTGAAATGGGGATTATGAGGCGACTGATCCAACCTCCGATTTCTTGAAAAAAGATGTTGTAAAAAGATTGACAGAATATTTCAATAAATGTATATGGAATTTCAAGGAGGGTTTTCATGATAACGATCCGACTCAATCGAATGGCGGTGTTCTTTATGGTCTGCGCCGTTATGATTTCGGCTCAAGCCATTTATGCTGAAGAGCTTCTCATCGGAATGCCTTGTCGATGGGAAGATCTCACAAGCCAGGAACAGGCAAAGGCCCGTAAACTGGGCTACAAAGAAGAGGATACGGTTTGGAAAACCTCGAACTCCAAGGGTGTTTTCAACATCCCTGGCGGATCCCAAAAGGTCACGGCGACAAGACTTGATGGCAAGCTGCAGCTTGTATTGAATCCAGCCGGATTCTTTGAGCTGGCAAGTCCAGCCAGAGTGGAAAAAGAACCTCCTGTCAAAATCACCCATGTGATTTATGATGGCATGACGCAAGGAATAAAGCTCCGCTGCGTTCAACAATGGGCAACGCTTTCCGATGCCGATAAGAATGCCGCGCTTGCCTTGGGCTATGAAGAGGGAGCCGAAATAATACGATATGCCGACGGGCGGGCTCAGAAAATCACAATCGAGCCTCCTCCGGACAGTTCAACTCGTTGAAAAAAATGCTGATTTTGCGATTTTCCTAACGACATCGATATCGAGGCTCTTAAAATATTTCCGCCTATTTGTGAATTTATGAAGCATTAAGGATAGTCCGATGAAAACCTTCCGCCGGGAACTGTGGTTCGAGGTGCCGTCGCGGCGCGGGTTCGTCAACATCACCGGGCAGGTGCGCGACTGCCTCAAGGAGAGCGGCGTCCGCGAGGGGCTGGTCCTGGTGAACGCCATGCACATCACCGCCTCGGTGTTCATCAACGACGACGAGAGCGGCCTTCACGCCGACTACGAGGCATGGCTGGAGAGCCTCGCCCCCCACGCCCCGACCTCGCGCTACCGCCACAACCGCACGGGCGAGGACAACGCCGACGCCCACCTCAAGCGGCAGGTCATGGGCCGCGAGGTCGTCGTGGCCGTCACCGACGGCAAGCTCGACTTCGGCCCGTGGGAACAGATCTTTTACGGCGAGTTCGACGGCCGCCGGCGCAAGCGCGTCCTGGTCAAGATCATCGGCGAGTGACGCGCCGGACATTCCGCCGGGCTCGGTTTCCTGCGTCTTAGCCTGCAGGCAGACGGACGGGCCGACGGACGGGGGGGATCCTGCCGTCGGTTCCAGAACGGATGGGACCGGGGGATGAAAACTCAGTGCGGCCCCGGCCCGGGTCCCGTTACCAGCCGATGACCCACGCGGTCGCGGGCAGGTTGAGAAGAAACGCGCCGTTCCACCGTTCGAGATGCTCGTCCAGATAGCGCGACAGGATCTCCGCGTGGCCGGGCGCGTCGGCCTTGAAATATTTCATCAGGCGTTCCAGAGCGTTTTCCTTTGAGGAGTAGATTTCGACGAAGGGGAAGGGAACCGTTCTGATTTCGGGCCGGCCGCCGAGCTCCCGGACGACCTCGACGAGCAGCCGGGCCTTCGGTTTCCTGACGAAGGCCGTTCCGTGAAGCAGGCGGCAGAGGCGGGCGGCGTGCTTTTCCCATGTGGATTCGCCGTTGATCCAGACGAGAAAAACCTCTCCCCGGCACACGGCTTTCATTTTGAGGAGCGAGGCGCGAATGTCCGTCATGGTCAGGGACAGGGAGGCGATGACCGTGTCGTAGGGCGGGGCGAGGTCGCGTCCGGGATCGACGTCTTCCCAGGAGAGGTTCCGGCCGGAGACCGAGGCCAGGTGGGATTTGTTTTTATTCGCTTCGAGGACCCGGATCATCGCCGGGGAGGAATCCACGGCCGTGACGGCCGCTCCGGCTTCGGCCAGCGGCAAGGCCAGAACTCCCGGTCCCGAGCCGATGTCGAGGATTTTTTTCCCCTTGAACGGAGCCAAGAGACCGAGCAGAAAATCGATGCGCTCCCGCTGGAAATTTTGAACGTTCTCCCAGTAGTTCCAGGCTTCCTCCTCCGTTTCCCAGGAGGTCGAAACGCGGCGGGGGGCGGCGCCGGAAGGACGAAGGGACTCCCGCCAGCTCTCGAGCCGCCGGTCCCAGAGCGAGGCCCAACGACCGTTCGGGCGGCGAGGAGACTTCATTCCCGGTCCGCCCTTCAGGTCAGAGGGTGAACCTGACCGATATCCCGGCCGTCCGGCCGGCGGACGGGAAGCCGAATCGTTCCTGGTACCGGGCGTTGAAAATGTTGCGCACGAATCCCGTCAGCCGGGCTTTGAACCGAGGCAACGGCCATCCGGCCTCGAAGTCCAGACGGACATATCCCGGCTGATCGACCACCCGAAGGTCGTCGGTCCACAGCACATTGCCGTTGTAGACGACCTTCATTCCCGACACGGCCTGCAGGAACAGGGCGAGCCGGGCGTCGTTCGGAAACTGCCATTTGACGCCGGCGTTTCCCTTGTGGCCGGGGATCCCCGGGATCTCGCGGAATCCGCGGTCGCCGAGATTGACGAACAGGCCGACGAACGGGTCCCCGGACGTCTGGCTCCGGGAGAAGGTGTAGTTCATGAAGAAGGATACGGCGCGGCTGAGCCGGTGGGAAACCTCGGCTTCCAGGCCGAAGAGCCGGGCGGTGTCGATGTTGTAGGCCACGAAGTTGATCAAATCGAACTGGATGTAATCGGTGATCGCGTAATAATAAGAAGAGATTTCGAAGCGCGTCCGCGTCGAGGCGGCGTATGTCCAGCCCCCCTGGAGCAGCAGGCCATCCTCTTCCCGAAAGGGGAGGCCGCTCGTGTCGACGCCGGCGTCGTCGGCGTCATAGTGCCAGTAATGCTCCGGGGCGGTCGGAAAGCGCAGGGCCCGCGCCAGGCTCAGGTAGAGGTAATTCTCGTCGCTGAAGAGCCAGGTCAGCTTGACCGCCGGGGCCAGCCCCCGAAGGCCGATGTCGGGGATGCCTTCCAGGACGCCGCCGGGCCCGGCGACGCCTTGGTAGGACATCCAACGGAGTCCCGGCGTGAGCACGAGTTTCCGGCCGGCGAGCGCGAAGTCGGCCGTCAGGTAGGCGGCCAGGTTCCCGGCCTGGACATAATAGCCGTTGCGGAAGGGGGCCCGGAAATCGTCGGTCAGGTTCGCATCGCCGTCGTCCTTGAGACGGCTGAAATCGATTCCGGCCTTGAGGGAATGGGCTCCGAAGACGCGGGAGTACTCGGCGCTCGCTCCGAACGAGCGGTCGTCGAAAAACTTCTTGTGGAAGACGCGGTCGAGAGACCGCCGGGTGTTGTACGCTTCCCGGTCGCCGTGGTTTTTCCAGACAGCGAGGCGAAGATAACCCGACGCGCCGAGGCCCTGCTCATAGGCCAGGGAGAAGAGCCATTTGTTTTTCGTCCAGTACGATCCCGGCTCGGGGTAGGCGCCCATGCCGCCGTACATGTACTCGCCGTCCGAGGCCGGGAACGCCGGGTCGGCCGCGAGGTCGTAACCCGGCGCGCCGAAGTCCGGGTCGAGCCGGTTGGCGACGACGAAGCCTTTTTTCACCCACGACCAGGTCGCCTCGGCGGAGAGTCGCCCGGCAAACGGAAGGTCATAACCCAGCCTCAGACCGGCGTTCTTGAAGCTGAAGGTCCCGTTGGCCAGATAGCCGGCGCTGTCCTCGAGGCTCGAAGACAGGGAATAGTCGAACCGGCCGGGCTTCCAGCCGTGATAGAAGCCCAACGACCATGTCTCGAACGAGGACCCGCCCGCCTGGGCCTCCACGGCCGGCGGGCCCGAGGCCGGCTTTCTCGGGACGAGGTTGATCACTCCGCCGAGAACGTTGCCGTAGCGGGCGTCGGAGATCCCTTTGACGATCTCGATCCGCTCGATGCCCGACAGGGGGATCATCGTCCAGTCGATGAAGTATCCTCCCGCGACCCCGGAGGTGTTCAAAAGCCGTCCGTCCCTGGCCACGGCGATTCTCCGGGCGCCGAAACCGCGGATCCTGATCGAATCGTCGTCGAGAGCGGAGCCGATCTCCTGGATCCTCTGCACGTCGACGCCCGGTTGGCGCTCGAGGGCCGTGTCCAGAGAAGTCCCGAGGGATTGAGGGAAGAACTCCGGTTTGATCACGGTCATGTTCGGGGTTTGGCGGCTGCGGACCGTGTCGACGACGTCAATGACGATGTTTTCGAGCTGGTAAGGCTTCTCCGTTTCCTCAGCCGCGGTTTTTTCCTTGTCCCTTTTTTCTTTCTGCGTCTCTGTTGTCCCGGCTTTTTCCTGCGGCCTGGCTCCCGAGATTGAGCCGGGAGCGAGGAGGAAAGCACACAGGAGCAGGACGCCGACGGCGATAAGCGGCGAACAATGCTTTTCCATTTTAAGAAACCTCCTTTCCGGCGGCACGGAGGGATGCGATTGAGTATTACATTATTGACAATTGTAATACTCCTGTCAAGCGTCCGGCGCGCGCCGGCGGCTTCCCCCCGTTTGACAGAGGCCGCCGAGGGGAATAATCTGAAAACATGGGAAAGCTGGTCAGGATCAGCATCTCGCTTGACGTGGATCTTCTTCGGGATCTGGACGGATTGATGAAGAAGAGCGGCTACCAGAACCGCTCGGAGGCTGTCCGCGATTTGATCCGCGACCGGCTGGTGGGCGAAGAATGGAAGGACGGGGATCGCGAGGCGGTCGCGGTGCTGGCCTTGGTCTATAACCACGAGGCCCGCGAGATCGGGGACATCCTCAATCGCGTCCAGCACGAACACTTCCGGACGATCGTGTCCGCGACGCATGTCCACCTCGACAAGCACAACTGCCTGGAAACGATCATCCTCAAAGGCCGGATCCGCCTGATTCGAAAGACGGCCGGGGAGCTCCTCGGGCTGAAGAAAGTCAAACACGGCAAGCTCATCATGACCACGACCGGCCGAGGCCTGATTTGACGTACGGGGGCGCCGATGACCTTGAGGGGGGCGGGAGAGGATGCGCCTTCCGCGGCATGGGAAACGGAGATGTCATCGTCAAATCGGCCGGAATTCCGCCGCGGCATAAAGGGAACCCATCCTAAAAAAAAAGCGAGGAAAACCATGATCAAACAGAGAATCCGAATGCTGTCCGCCATCGCCGCTTTCTTCCTGGCGGCCTCAGCCTTGGCCATGGCGGCGACTCCGGCCGCCGGGCCGGAGTCCGATTCGCCTGGAGAAGAGAGGATCGCCGAGGCCGTCCGCGTCCTGGAAGAGCTGGTCGATATCCCCGAGGAGGGCCTGCCTTCGGTTTTGCTAGACCAATGCGCCGGCCTGGCCATCGTGCCCGGCGTCATCAAGGCCGCCTACGGATTTGGCGGCCAGTACGGCCGGGGCCTCGTCGTCGTCAAGGACGAAAAGGGCCGCTGGTCGAATCCGGTCTTCATTTCCCTGGTCGGAGGAAGCATCGGCTGGCAGATCGGCGTCCAGAAGGCCGATATCATTCTTGTCTTCAAGAAGCGGCGGGGAGTGGACAACATCCTGCGGGGCGACCTGACCCTGGGAGCCGACGCGTCGGTCGTCGCCGGGCCGGTCGGGCGAACGGCCGAAGCCAGCACCGATCTCGAGATGACGGCCGAAATCTACTCCTACTCCAAGAGCAAGGGGCTGTTCGCCGGAATCTCGCTCAAAGGCGCCGCTCTCAAGATCGACCGGGATGCCAACCTGGCCCACTACGGACGGGACGCCGCGCCCGAGGATGTTTTCTTTGAAACCCTTTTCGCGGCCAAGGGCGGTGTGAAAAGCCTGAAAAAGGCGCTCGACCGCTATGCCGGCGGGCGGACATGAAAAACATAAAAACGCTTGCGCCGGTTTGGGCTAGGGGTGCTAAAATATAGATAAAGCGTTATAATCTAGGCAAAGAGGAAGGGAATTGGTTTTCATTTTTTCGCTTCAGAAAGGAGGTATCATGAATCGCGCCATTTTTCGGGGGGCGGGCCTGGCGGTCCTGGCCTTTCTGATCGCGCTTCCGGCACCGGCGGGCGCGCAGGATTATGAAGGGATTAAAGGAATGGGCGTCGGGCTTGCGGCGGGGTTTGCCAAGCCGTCCGACAGCCTCTTCTCGGGAGGAGTGTCGGCCGGCCTCGTTTTTTCGATCGGCCTGATGAAATATCTGGCCGTCGAGCTTCAGGGCGGCTACTTCATGTCCGGCGTCGAGGGCTCGGCCGACGGGTTGAGCAAGGGAACGCTGAACGTCATTCCCCTCCAGCTGAGCCTTCTGGTCCGCTATCCGGTCGCAGGAGGACGGCTCATGCCCTTTCTCGAGATGGGCGGAGGGTATTATCTCAACAACTTCGCCCTGGACTCGGAGCTGTCCGAAGACTGGGAGCAAATCGGCTTCACCATGGAGGAAGAGGTCGAAAGCACCCTCGGTTTTCATTTCGGCCTGGGATTCGATTACTTCCTCAGCCGGAACCTGGCCCTCGGCCTCGGTTTCCGCTACGGTCTGGCCAAAGCCGAGGCCGGCTGGAGCCTGACCGATATCGCCAGCTCGATCGAGGCGTCCGGCGACCTCGAGAGCATCGGACTCAATCCGCTGACGATCGCGCTGCGGCTGCGGTATGTTTTCAAATAGGATAAAAGGAGGGAGGAAATGAATATGAAATCCGGCAACAAAGTCATCGGCTTGCTGGCTGCCTCCCTGATTGCGGCCTTCTTCATCCTCGTGCCGGGGAAGGCCCTCATCCCGCAGACGGCCCCACCCCCTTCCGAAGCCCCTCCGATTTCCGACCGGGTCGAAAAAGGCGACCCGAAAATCGAACATGCCCTTTTCGTGTTCAACCGGATCTACAACACCCAAGGCCTGGAGAAAGCGAGGGAGTACGCCGAGCGCCGCCGCATGGACCTGGAAGAGGATAGGGTTCTCGTCCTTGTCGAGGCCCAGGCGTCTCAGGCGGCGGAAAAAGGAGGAGACCCGGTTCCTTTCATCATGGGCCAAATTCAGTTCCTGGGCGGCCGGGTGGAGACGCGGTACGGAGTGCAGGTCGAGGCCCAGGTCCCTGTGGCGGGACTCCTGGAGCTGGCCGCCAACCCCCACGTCAAATTCGTCCGGCTCCCACTGAAGCCGCAGCCTCTGGCCGTTACGAGCGAGGGCGTGAGCCTCACGGGGGCCAACCTGTGGCATGACCTCGAACCCTACCGGACGAACTCGTCCGGCTTGAAGGTATGCATTCTCGATCTGGGTTTCATGGGATACGCGAGCCTCCTGGGAGTGGAGCTGCCCGCGTCGGTCAGGACACGGTCGTTCCGGACGGACGGGGACTTGTCCGCCGGTTCGGTCCATGGGACCGCCTGCGCCGAGATCGTCCACGACATGGCGCCCGACGCCGAGCTCTACCTGGTGAATTTCAGCACCGAACTTCAGCAGCGCCAGGCCGTGGACTGGCTGATCAGCGAGGGCGTCGACGTCATTTCCTATTCCATTTCCTGGTTCAACGCCGGAGACGGGAGGGGGACGGGGCCCGTCTGCGAGCCGGTCAAGAAGGCGTCCAACAACGGCATCCTCTGGGCCGCCGCGGCCGGGAATTACGCCCAGGACCACTGGGAGGGGACGTTCAATTCCACGGACGGAGATTGGTACCACAATTTTTTTGGCATCGACGAGATCCTGGATTTCTACGTCCCGGCCTACACTCCGGTCGGCGCTTTCCTCAACTGGGACGACTGGGGATACTGGAACGGGACGAGCTACGGCGGCTCCGACCAGGATTATGACATGGAGTTGTATTACTGGACGGGCAGCTACTGGATGTATGTGGACGGCTCCTACGGTTGGCAATCGGGAACGCAATGGCCCGTGGAGGCTATCGGCTACTGGTATTCCGGCAGCGCGACCTATTGGGGCGTCGTTATTTACGAGTGGAGCGCCACCCGGAACTGCAAGCACGAGCTGTTCATCGTCGGCAACTCCTCGGCGATCGAATACAATGTCCCTGAGGGAAGCATAAGCGTTCCCGCGGATTCTCCCTACATCATCGCCGTGGGCGCTACGGACGCCGTATCCGACGATTATCATTCCTACAGCTCGCGCGGCCCGACCGGAGACGGAAGGATCAAGCCCGATTTTTGCGCGCCCTCCGGTGTCTCCACGGCGACATACGGGACGCGGAATTTCTACGGAACGTCCACTTGCGGGCCTCACATGGCCGGCGGCCTCGCCCTGATGAAGGGCATGACGCCCTATACGTGGAGCCAGGTCCTGACGATCCTGGAGGAGCGGGCCGTCGACAAGGGCGCGGCCGGAAAGGACAACATCTACGGCTTCGGACGCCTGAACCTGAAGAGATAGAATCCCGTCCGCCGAGGAGCGCGGGAGCTCCGGCCGGCACGTTCCCCGAGACAGGAAACAGAAAGGGCCGGCCAAGGCCGTGAGCGTGGCGCTAAGGTGGCGGATTGTGCCGCCTGTGCTGCGGGGGGAAGCCCGGCCTGAAAGATTGTTCCGCGAGCGGAACGGTAACGTGCGTCCGGGCGGCTGTAAAGATCCTTGACGTTTTGCCGGGCCCTGCCGTATACTCCGTAATAAATTACCAATAAATTTGGGTTTTTTTCCGGGGCATGGTGGCATGTTTCTGGCAAAAAAAAGCTGCGAAGTCATGTCGTGAAAGCAAGCCGCGAGGTCGCCCAGTGCCTATTGAAGCCCATAATTTTTCCCAAGGAAGGAGCCGGTCATGCCGCAGTTGATGAGATATCACCACATCGGCATTCCCACGCGGAAAAAACTTCCGGATGACGATACTATCCCCGTCCACAAGGCCCATGCCTCGGGATATCTTCAAAGCCCGTATGGAGTCGAATGGATGAGCTTCGATCCCGACTGCTCCCTTCCGGACCTGGTGAAGACCGTCCCCCATGTCGCCTTTATCGTCGAGGACATCGAAGCAGCCGTCAAAGGGAAGGAGCTCCTGATAGCGCCCAACAGATCGGCCGAGGGCGTCACGGTCGCCTTCATCGTCGACAACGGAGCGCCGATCGAATTCCTGCAGTTCGACGGCCCCGATGACGAAATCTGGCCGCCCGGGGCCGCGTTTAGAAGATAAATGAGGCCGGAGGAGCTCATGAAAACACATCTCCCGTTCCTTCTGATCATGTTGTTTTTGGCCGCCGGGCTCGGTCTCCAGTCCGGAACCGGCCCCCGACCGGCTGACACCCCCGAATTCTCCCCGGCGGCTCTCGACCGAGAGGCCGAGAGGGAAGAGATCGCCAGGGTGATCAGCTCGGTGATCGGCTGGGCGAAGACCAAAGACCTGAACCTTTTCTACAGCTCGATCGCCAATGACGAGGATTACATCAGCGTGACTCCCGGCGACCGGGTCATCAAGCGATTCGAGGACGTCAAGCAGAACGTCCCCTTTTGGATGAGTCCCGATTTCAAATATGTCCGGCACGAACTCAAGGACCTGGAGATCACCTTCGCCCGGAGCGGCGAGGTCGCCTGGTTTTATTGCGTCCTGGACGACATCAACACCTACAAAGGCGAGCCGGCCTGCTGGGAGAACGCGCGCTGGACGGGCGTCGTCGAGAAGCGCGCCGGCCGGTGGGTCGTGGTTTCCCAGCATTTTTCCTTCGCCAGCGATACATAAGCAGAGGACGGTTCCATGAAAAACCTCATCGGATGGATGAAGTCAATCCGTCTCTTCGGGTTGGCCGCGCTGGCCTGTTCCTTGATGATCCCGGCTCCGGCCTGCCGGGACACGCCCCGGGCAGGCGATCGTTCTGACGATCGCGTTTCGAGGCCTCTGATCTGGCCCGCCGCGGAGCCGGGCCCGCACGATGTCGGCTATCGGCTGATACAAGAGTTTGATCCTACCAGGACTTTCAAGCCCAAATTCGACTATTTCGGGAAACCCACGGAGGATTCGATCGCCCGGCCTCTGCAGATCTCGGTGTGGTACCCGGCCCGGTCTGCTTCCGGTCGGAGAAGGATGAAACTCGAGGATTACTATCATGCCCGGGCGACGGAGACGGATTTCACCGCCCCCTCGCCCGAGCGTCTCGAGATTCTCATGAACCGGTTGAAAAACATCTGGCCCATCGAATTCCGGATTCCTCCCGAAGGCCGGGAAGCGATCCGGGAACGAATCGATGAAGCCCTCCGGGAGGAGGTTTTCGCTGTGAGGGACGCCCCGCCCGAGACGGGGCCGTTTCCGCTCATCGTCCACATGCCGGGATACAACGGTTCGCCCGACAACAACGCCTATCTCTTCGAATACCTTGCCAGCCACGGCTACGTCGTTGCCGCGGTCCCGAACATGGGCCGGTACAGCCGGGGGATCGACGACGAGGCGGCCAGTCTCGATGTTCAGGCCCGCGACCTGGAGTTCGTCGTCGCCCGGATGGGGGAATTCTCCAAGGTGGACCTCTCCCGGGTCGGAACGACGGGAATGAGCTGGGGCGGATTTTCAAACGTCCTGTTCGGCGAGCGCGACGCCCGGGTCGACGCCGTCCTCACTCTGGACGGGGCGATCACCATGCCCGAGGAGCTCAAGCTGATCGAAGCGGTCCCCGGATACTCCCATAAGAAATTCGACAAAGCCTACATGCAGCTCCTTGTCGCGCCCGCCGAGGCGAAATTCCGTCCCAAGGACCTTCGTTTCTTCGAGGCTCTGGAATACGGCGACGCCCACATGGTCCAGTTCCGGGGCGTCGACCATGACGAGTTCGCCTGCGGGTATCTTCGCCTGCGCAACCTGAGAGAGACCGATCCGGAGCGGGTCGCCGCCCTGGAGGAGTTCAGCCGGGCCGTATATCGGTGCGCCCTCCTGTTCTTCGACGCCTACCTCAAGGGCGACAAGGAGGCCTACCGCTCGCTCGCGGAGGCCGCCGAAGGATGGAGCGAGGGCGGCGCGGAAAGCGGAATGGTCGTCCTCCTTCGCTTCAAGAAAGCGAAGCCGCGCTCCCTGACGAGAGGCGAGTTCATGGATATCGTCACAACGCGGGGAGCGGTCGAAGCCGCGATAATCTACGCCGACTACAGCCGGACCCATCCCCGCAACGACCTCATCGTCAGCTCGGTGATCGGACCGGTCTACATGGACGCCTTCGAGAGCGGCGACCTCAAGGAGGCCATGGCCATCTGCGAGCTGTGGCGGACCGGGCTTCCGGACGAACCGGGACCGCTCTTTTCCATGGCCAGGATTCACCTTGCCGCCGGCGAAAACGAAAAGGCGATCGGCTGCTATGAGACGATTTTGGACATGAACGTTGGCTCCGAAACCGCCGCCGCAGCCCGGAGAAGGCTCGAGGAAGCCCGGGCGGGCGCCGGCCGGCTTGCACAATGACGGCCCCCGAGAACAAGAGAGGCCGCCGGATTTTGAACGATTGAAGGATTCCTGACCATCGAAGGAGAGATGAAAATGGATCAGCCCACGGAGAAGCCATTCCAGCTTACGGGTATGATCGTCGCCCGCTTCGCTTTCACGATCCTTTTCCTCACGGCCGTGCTTTTCCTGGCGGCCGGCAATCTGGACTGGTGGGAAGGCTGGGCCTACGTCGCCCAGGCCGTCGTCGTCCTCGTCGTCAGCCGCGCGATCCTCATCCGCAAGAATCCGGACCTGGCCAGGGAGAGGGCGGACGCCGGAAAGAAGGAGAATGTCAAGTCCTGGGACCGCGTCCTGATGCCGATCATGTCGACCTTTCTCCCGGTGGCGGCCTGGATCGTCGCCGGATTGGATGAGCGCTTCGGCTGGTCAGCCGACCTTCCGGACGGAATCCAGGCCGGCGCATTGGCGATGATCTTCGCCGGCAGCATGTTCGGCACGTGGGCGATGATCGCCAACCGATTTTTCTCCTCCCATGTGCGCATTCAGGCCGACCGCGGACAAAGCGTGATCAGCGGCGGACCCTACCGTTTCATGCGCCATCCGGGCTACGCCGGCGGCGTCGTGAGCTGGATCGCATCGCCCTTATTCTTCGGTTCATGGTGGACGGCCATTCCCGCCGTTCTGGGCATGGCCGCAACCGTCGTCCGCACCGCCCTGGAGGACCGGACTTTGAGGGAGGAGCTTCCGGGCTACGGGGAATACGCCCGCAAGGTTCGATACCGCCTTGTGCCTGGAGTGTGGTGAAGGAGAGACGGCCGGTTTCGGGGCGGGGGGAACATGAAGGAATTCAACTCTCAGGAGGCGTCTTCATGATCAAGCGGGGAATCGCGATCCCAATGTTGATTCTTATTTCCATCAGCCTGTCGGCCGGGCAGGAAGGGGACATTTTCGACCTCGTCCAAGCCGGATCCTTGGAACGAGTCGAGGAACGGCTCCAGACCGATCCGCTGCAGGTCAACGCCACGGATCGCGCGGGGCGAACGCCGCTTTACGCCGCGATCTGGGCGGGAAATTTGGAGATGGCCCGCCTGCTGATCGAGCGAGGCGCGTTGGTGAGAGTCGGCGACTTCAATCTCCGCGCGCCGATCCATTTCGCCAATTGGCGCGGCGACAAGAGCATGATCGACCTGCTTGTCGAAAAGGGCGCGGTCGTCGACACGCGGGCGATCGGCGCGGCGACGCCGCTGATCCACGCCTCTTTGAACGACAATTTCGAAATGGCCCGCCACTTGATCGAGCGGGGGGCCGACATCGATGTCCAGTGCAACTCCCTGACGACCCCCCTGTACTTCGCCGTCCTCAACAACGACGAAAAATATTTCGATTATCTCGTCCGGGCCGGAGCCGGAGTGGACGATCCCGATTTCCTGGGGCGGACGCCGCTCGCCGTCGCCGTCCGGGACGGCAACGCGCGCATGGCGGCGGCCCTGGTCGAGAACGGGGCGGATCCCTTTCGGAAGGACGGGCGTCTCGGCCGGTCGCTTCTTCACCTGGCCGCAGCCGAAGGCCATGCCGACGTCATCGACGTTCTCCTCCGGGCCGGCCTGGAGGTCAGCGGGAAGGACCAAAGCGGCTCGACGCCGCTGGATTGCGCCCGGCGCTACGGCCACGTTTCGGCCGCGGGACTCTTGGAGGCCAGGGGGGGGAAGGAAGGGGATTGTCCCGACCGATGGAATGCCCGGCGACCTCCCTCTCCAGAGCTGAAGACAGGCGAGGCGGAAATCGTCAAGCTCCAGAACGGGAGCTGGGCCGTCAACACCCGGAGCGCCTTCCTGGTCTTCGGGTATTCGGAAATCGGAGCTCCTCCGCCTGAACGGTCCCTGGCCGGAGGCTACCTGACGGCCGATGTTCTTGATGAAATCCTCGCCCGGGGCCGAGCGGTCATTTATCTCGATCGCGAATTCCATCCCGCGGGGCGGGCGTTTTCCTTGGAAGGGTTCAATCCCTTCTATGAGATCCAGAAAGAAAGGGAAGACATTTCCTTTATCCTCAATCCGGCTTACGACCGCCTCTATGCCCGGGTCGGCCTGAAGAAAGCCGTTTTCCCGCGCCAGAACGAGATGTTCGAAACCGGCGGCCTGAAGGGCGCGGTTTATCCGTCCTACGGCAGCCATTCCTGCCTGACGCTCGAGGTCGACGGCTTGACGATCGTCTGGCTGACGGGGATTTCCGACGCCTATCAGAGTCAGAAAAGGGATGCGTCCGTCATCGACCGCCTGGCCCGGGATGGAATCCGGCCCGATATCCTGTTTCTGGGAAGTCCCTCGGGCATCGGCCCCGAGATCGGCAACGGAATCAGAGAGGCCTTTCTCGAGGCCCGCCGCCTCAAGCCCAGGTCCGTTTTCGCCTTCGGTCATGAGCCGCTGGAGAGAAGGATCAAGGACCAGGTCAGGAGAAGAATTGGCGAGGCGAAAGAGCTCCGCAGCGCCGGCCATCCGGGGGACTTTTTCTCCGTGAATATAAGGAGGAAACCGTGAGGAGAGGACGATGAAAAAAAAGGGGCTGATCCTCGGCATGCTCGTTTCGGCTGCGGCCGGCCTCGCCGGCTCGGATACGGACCGCTTCGAGCCGGTCCGGAAAGCCGTTCAAGAGAAGATGAAAAAAGAGGGGCTTCCCTCGATGGCCGCGGCCGTGGCCCGGAATGGAAAGATCGTCTGGGAGGAAGCCTGGGGCCTGGCCGACATCGAGAAGCAAATCCCGGCCACGCCGCAGACGATGTATTCCCTGGCCTCGACGACCAAACCCATGACCGCCACGGCCTTGATGATCCTCGTCGAGCGGGGGCTCGTGGACCTCGACAAGCCGGCCAACCTTTACCTGGGTGAAGGCAAGCTGACCGGCATCAAGCCGGAGGAAGCGACGGTCCGGCGCCTTCTCCGGCACACGGCCGGCCTCCCTCTCCACTGGAATCTCATATTCGCCGACGAAGTCTACGAGCGCCCGGACATGGACGAGACGATCAGGCGCTACGGCGTCATCGTCGCGCCGCCCGGTGAGGAATTTTCCTACTCCAACCTCGGCTACGGCGTGTTGGAGCGCATCATCGAGCGCGTCTCGAAAAAATCCTACGCCGAATTTCTGAAGGAGGAGGTTTTCACGCCCTTGGGCATGACCCGCAGCGCCGTTCAACTCGAGCCCGGGCCCGAGGCCGAAACGGCCCGGCGGTACACGCAGCAGGGAAAGCCCTTCCCCTTCTTCGATTTCGACCACCGCGGTGCCTCGGCAGTGTGGGCCAGCGCCCACGATCTCTTGCGCTTCGGCATGTTTCACCTGGGCGACGACTTGCCGGATCGGAAGCCGATCCTGAGCGCCGCGTCCGTCGCCGCCATGAGGCGCGAAACCTCTCCCGGCGACCCGGAAAGCGGTTACAGCCTCGGCTGGTCTTCCTTCAGGCTCAAGGGTATCCATTTCGTCTCCCACAGCGGCGGCATGTTCGGCGTCGGCGCCAGGCTGACGCTTCTGCCCGAGCAGGACACGGTGTGCGTCGTCCTGACCAACGCTTCGACGGGCATGCAGGGCACGGACTTGTGGGACATCGAGTGGGCGATCCTCAAGGCGGTTGTCCCGGATTTTCCCGAAGCGCCCGAAAGACCGGCGCCGCCTCCCCCTCCGGCCGCCTTCGCCCCGCCCGATGCCCTGGTCGGGATTTGGGAGGGCAGGGTCAGGGCCGGCGGGATTGACCTCCCGGCGAAGCTGACCGTGGAAAAAGAGGGAAGCGTAAAACTGGAGCTCGACGGCAGGGAGACCGCGGCCCTCACCGTGCCGACGCCGCTCGGCCGGCTGCGCTTCCGCGACGGCGTCCTGCTGGCGCCGTTCTTGGCTGAGCTCAAGACCCCGGATACGGCCCGGGCGCCGCACATCCTGCTCCTGGGGGCGAAGTTGCGCGGGGACAGGCTCGGCGGCGCGCTGTCGGCCGTGGCTATGAACCAGCGCTTTTGCTACTCGCACTCGATCGAGCTCGAGAGACGAAGCAACCTCCGGCCATGAAAAAGATTCTTGCCGCCGCGCTGATTGTGACGTCAGCGGCCGCAGGTCCCGCGGTTTCGGCGCAAGACAAGGACGGCGACCGGCTCAAAGAGATCTTGGGGCTCTATCAGACTTATCGATATTTCGATCTGCGCGACGCTCTTTCCGGAATGGAAAACGATTCCTCGCCCGAGCTTGTTTTTCTGCGTGCGGTGAAGGCCAGTGTCCTCAATCGACTGGATGAGGCCATCCTCGGTTTTTTCGATTATCTCCGGAAGGGACCGGCCCGTCAGCCGCGGCTCCTGGCCGCAAATGCCTGGATCCACCTGGCCGACGCCTATCGGCGGGCGGGTCAATACAGGAATGCGGCCGGCGCCTACCGGTTGGTCATAGAACGCTTCGGCTCTTCATTGGAGGCTTCGGACCGGGCCGGTTACGAGAATGAAGCGATCTTGTGGTCTTCCTTGGCCGAGGTTCCGCCGCAGACGGTCGAGATATTGGGAGATTCGGTCCTGGAGATGGAAAATCGGTGTTTTCCCGTCCTCATCAAGGACAAAATCCATTACGTCATGCACGACACCGGCTCAAGTCTGTCCGTTCTTTATGATTCCGCCGCGGAAGATCTGGGACTCACGACAATCGACCCGGGAGTAAGAATCCAGACGGCCACCGGCAACTGGATCGCCGGCCGTTTGGCTGTCGTGCCCGAACTGCGCTTGGGGCGGGCTGTCGTCCGGAACGCCGTCTTCTTCGTCCTGCCGGACGAATTCTTCTCCGTCGGCCGAGTCCGGCCCGGAGTCAAATGCCGTGGCTTGATCGGAATGTCGATCCTCAGCGCCCTCAAGGAGTTCATCGAGACAAGGGATGGGCGACTCCTCATCCCCGCCGTTCCGTGTCCCCGGATTCCGGGAAACATGATTTTTTTCGGCTTCACGCCCGTCATCGAGGTCCGGCATCGCGGCGAACGGCTTTCCATGTGCTCGGATACCGGTTCCGCTGAGACTTTCCTCTATCCGGCCTTTTTCCGTCGCCATCGGTCCGCGATCAACGCCCGGGCGAGACTCGGAGAGGTCACCGTGGGCGGCGTGGGAGGCGCCTTCTCGATGAGGTGCCGTGTCCTCCGCGAATTCGTTTTCCGGGTGGCGGGACAATCCGTTTTCCTGCGCAAAGTTGCGGTCCACACCGAAAAATCCCATACGAATTCGACCTTGTTTGACGGCATTCTCGGCCTTGATGTTCTGGCCCGATACTCGCGGATGATCTTCAACTTCGAATCTATGAATTTTATTCTGGAATGAATAAAGGAGGTTCACAATGAAAAAAGCATCTGTTCCGCTGATCCTGGGCATGTCGATTTTGTCGGCAATCTTCACGGCCTACGGCCAATCCCAGGAGGTCTTTGACCTTTTGCGGAAGGGGGACATTCCGGCCGTCAAGGCGCTGGTCGAAAAGACGCCCCAGATCGTCGAGACGCGGGACGCCAGTGGAAATACCCCGCTGCACTATGCGGCTCACATTGGGAATGCCGATTTGATCAATTTTCTCATCGGCCAAGGCGCCGAGATGAACAGCGCCGGGAGAAGCGGCCTGACGCCGCTTCAAATTGCCGCCATGAACGACCGTCGGGAGGCCGCGGCCGCGCTTCTTGAGCGGGGGGCGGCTTTGGAGACGAGGTGCGACTATCAGCGGACGGCTCTCATCCACTGCGCCCGCGAGCGGGGGCAGGCGGAAACGGGCCGGGTCCTCATCGAAGCCGGCGCGGATGTCGATGCCGCCGATCGATTCGGTTCGACGGCCCTCGAATTGGCCGCCTGGAGAGGGAAGGGCGAGTTTGTCGATCTGCTTCTGGAAAAAGGAGCGACCGTGCCGGCGGAAGGCCCGAAGTGGCGGCTGATGCTTTCTCAGGCCGTTTCCCACGGCCTGGCCGGTTTGTTCCGGAGATTGACCGACAAAGGTCAGGACCTCAAGGCGGCGGACCCGTCAGGCGCCTGGATCCTTCATTCCGCGGCCGCGGGCGGATCGGGTGAGATCATCGGTCTCCTGCTGGAAAAAGGATTCGATCCGGCCGGACCCGACCGTTTCGGATGGGCGCCGCTCCATTACGCCGCCCGCGACGGCCGCACGGAAGCCGCAAGAATCCTTATCGAAAAGGGCGCGCCCCTGGATGCCAGGACCATTATGGGCCAGACGGCCTACAATGTCGCCCAAGAGCGGGCGATGGGGGCCGTTGCCGAAATCCTTTCCGAAAAGGGCGCGGACAAATCGGATATTCGGTTTCCCGAACTCAAGGGCGATCATCTCGGCCAAACGCCTCCGGGCGACAAACCGGAATTGTTCGGGCCGGGAATCATCTCTTCTGTCTGGGGCCTTCACAGCACGGCCGTGTTTTCCCCGGAAGGGAACGAGGTCTATTGGGCGCCCATGGTCGAGTATCCCGGCGAGCTCTACTCGCGGGGCGGGCTGCTCATGATGAAGCGGGTCGGCGGCCGTTGGACGGCTCCGGCCTGGGCGTCTTTTTCAGGCCCGAACAGTGAAGATGATGTTCCGTTTTTCTCCGCCGACGGGCAAAGGATGTATTTCATCTCCCGCAGGCCTCTTCCCGGCGAAACGGAGTTGGGAACCGAGAAGATCTGGTACGTGGACAGAATTCCCGCCGGCTGGTCGGAGCCCCGGCCCCTCGATCCCAATGTCAACTCCGTCCCCAAGCATTGGCAATTCTCCCTGGACGACAAGAAAAATCTCTACTTCGCCGGACAAGCCCCCGGCGGTCTCGGCATGGACGACATTTACCTGGCGCCTTTTGCCGACGGGAAGTATGAGAAACCGGTCAACCTGGGCGGGGCCGTCAATTCTCCGGGCTCCGAAACGACGCCTTTCATCGCTCCCGACGGAAGCTACCTGTTGTATTCGCGTCAATATGACCTGTGGGTGAGCTTCCGGGGCGCGGACGGCGCCTGGGCTGATCCCGTCAACCTCGGTCCGGAGATCAACAGCCCTTCAATCGAGCTCTGTCCGATCGTCACGGCCGACGGCAAGTATCTCTTCTTCCTGAGCCAGCGCGGCGGCGAGAGCCACGCCTACTGGGTCCGGGCCGACGTCATCGAAAAGCTCCGGCCGGGATCCCGGTAAGCCATGCATTTCCGGATTTGAGGACGGGGCGGACGATCTTTTTGTATAATCCGGTTAAGGCCGTCCCGAATCCGGCCGGGGACGCCGGGGAGCGGTCGTTTCGCGCGCCGAGGTGTTCTGCGCGCCGTGAGAGGAGGAAACCCGATGAGCGTCTATCCGGATTATGTGGCCCGATTCTACGACGTCGTCTATGCCAAGATGCGCGACGCCGCCGACAGGGACTATTATGCGGACAAGCTGGCGGCCTGCAAAGGGCACTCGCTCGAAGTGGGCGTCGGGACGGGACGGATCTTTCTCGAAGCGCTCAAGCGCGGCGCGGACGTTTACGGCATGGATTCGAGCGCCGAAATGATCGCCGTCCTGCGCGACAAGCTCGAGCCGGCCGATCATCACCGGATCAGCCAGGCCGACCTGGCGGCCATGAGCTTCGGAAAGCGCTTCGACCTCATCGTCGCGCCGTTCCGCGTCTTTTCGCACGTCATCGGCACCGACGAGCAGCTCCGGGTGCTCGATACGGTGCATGACCACTTGAATCCGGGCGGGGCATTCCTCTTCGATGTCTTTGTTCCGAACCTGAAACTCCTGCTCGAGGGATTGTTGCCCACTCCGGATTTCGACGGCGAATACGCTCCCGGAAGGCGGTTGAAGCGGACGGTCTCCGCCTCATCGGACCTGGTCACTCAAATCACATCGGTGACCATGGCCTTCGATTGGGACGAGGAAGGGCGAAGACAGAGCGCCGAGTGGTCGTTCTCCTTCCGCTTTTTCTTCCGCTATGAGCTTGAGCATCTCATCGCCCGGTCCAAACTGAAGCTCAAGGCCATTTACGGCGATTTCGCGGAATCTCCCCTGGATTCTTCGTCGAAAGAATTCGTCGTCCACTGCGTCCGCTGATTGGATGAGAGAACAAATAGGATACCGGATTTTCTGATTTTCTTTGAACTCAATTATAGAGTTTTCCTTATGCTTTGGGCCTCATTCCTATAAGGTCGCGGCCGGGAAGATGAGCGCGGCTCGGATGAGAAACCTCACAAGCCGCGCCCGAGACGAACAGGAAATAAGGTTAATAGGTATAGTGTCCCCTTGTTTCCGATTGTTGAATTTGGGGTCGGGCGCCCCTGTTGAAACTGAGAGATAAGGGGGGGCGTGAAATGCGCCCCCCCGCGTCGATGCCTGTTCAGAAGCGACGGTTGCCGCCGCCGAAGCCGCCCTCGCGGGCCCGGGCCTCGTTGACCTTCAGGTTGCGGCCCTGGATGCTCTTGCCGTTCAGGCCGGCGATGGCCTTCAGGGCCTCGTCGTTTTTCGGCATCTGGACGAAGCCGAATCCACGGGACTCGCCGCTGTACTTGTCGGTTATGACCGAGGCGGAGGTGACTTCGCCGTACGCCGTGAAGGCTTCGCGCAGACTGGCGTCCTTCATGTCCTTGGACAGGTTGCCCACATAGATGTTCATTTGAGCTTTACTCCTTTAAATTTAAACTCAATATAAAGGAGCAGGACGTCTTGTTGTGAGGCAATATGCCCGGTTCCTTTATCGTCGTTTGCATAATCGGCCTTTTATTATTTCATGCCGTCGCGGCGGATTCGGAAAACGGCCGCGGTCGGAAGACTCTCATATCGCCATGGTCCTTGATGTCTATCGGCTAAAGAACGGTATCGATTAGCGTGCGGTGAAGGGGAAATCTTTAGATGGATAATCTTTCGTGATTCTGGCTAAACAGCAAAATCATGATATCAAGAAAATCCTCCAAAGTCAAGGAATTGTTTTCGCCTATTTCGCCCTCACGGGATAAGGCGGCCGCTCGAGCTTGGGCGGAGGATTTTTCTTGAGGAGGTCCATCACGACCTCGATGGCCTTTTCGAGCTGCGGGTCGCGGCCGTCGATGACCAGGGCCGGCGTCTGCTCGACCTCGATGTCGGGCGGCACGCCCTCGTTCTCGACCACCCAGCCGTCCTCGGTCCAGATGGCGAGATTCGGAGCGGACACATAGCCGCCGTCCAGGAGCACCGGGAAGCCGAGCGTCCCGACCAGCCCGCCCCACGTCCGCTTGCCGATGAGCGGGCCGAGGCCGAACTTGCGGAACATCCAGGGCAGGAGATCCCCGCCCGATCCCGCGGTCTCGTCGATGAGCATCACCTTCGGTCCCTGGATCGAAGCGCTGGGCGTCTTGAGGTCCGCTCCGTAGCGCATGTTCCAGTAGGCGATGACCGGCTTGCGGAGATGGTCGATGTAATAGTCGGCCACCAGGCCGCCGCCGTTGAAACGCTCGTCGACGATTATGGCCTCCTTATGGGCCTGGGGGAAGAAGTAGCGCTTGAAATAGGCGTGGCCGAGGGTCGTGGTGTTGGGCACGTATACGTAGGCCACCCGGCCGCCGGTCGCCTCCTCGACCTTCTTCAGATTGCCCTCGACCCAGTCTCGGTTGCGAAGGGCGTATTCGCTTTCGACGGGCACGACCTTGACCGTGCGCGACCCCTTCCCCGAAGGATCGGGGCCGACCGTGATCTCCACGATCTTGCCCGCCGTGTTTTCGAACAGGCTGTAGACGTTCGTCGGAAAACGCAGGTCGCGCCCTTCCACGGCCAGCAAATATTCCCCGGCCTTGACGTTCACGCCGGGCTCGGTCAGGGGCGAGCGCAACTCGGGATTCCAGTTGAGCCCGCCGTAGACCTTCTGGAACCGGAAACGGCCGTTCTCCACGGCGAAGTCGGCGCCGAGGAGCCCGCCGGGGACGGTCTCCGGCCGGGCGAGGGTATCGCCCCCGCCGACCCGGTGATGGCCGACCGCGAGCTCGCTGCACATCCACTGGATGAGGCGGTTGAGGTCGTTGCGGCAGGCGAGGTGAGGGAGGAAGGGCGAATATTTCTCGCGCATGGCCTTCCAGTCCGCGCCGTGCATGTTGTCGGCGTAGAAGAAGTCGCGGTTGATCCGCCAGGCCTCATGAAAAATCTGCTTCCATTCCGCCGGGGGATCGATGCGGACTTCCACGGCTTCGACGTTGACTTTGCCTTGGCCGGGTTTGGGTTTGGCGCCGGCGGCGACGATGAACCAGCCGGTTCGCGAGATGTAAAGCATTTTTTTCTTGTCCGCGGAGAGGATGTAGGCGTTGACGTCCGAGATCACATCCTCGCTTTTTCGGTCCTTGAAGCTGAAGCGCTTGAGCGTCCCGCCCGGCGGCGGGCCGAACGGGCCGGCACCGGCCTCGGCGATCTCCAGGAAATAGAGCTGTCCCTCCTCGCCCGGCTGAAGGTTCCGGTAGTTTCCGGCCGGGAGGGGCAGGGCCTGGATCCTGAGGTCGAGGCCCTCGAGATCGATGGTGAACGGCTCGGCCGGCTTTTTCGGTTCGCCCTTGGCTTTGTCCGGCGCGGGACTCTTTTCGGCCGGGCCGGACTTTTCTTCGTCACTCTCCTTGGCCAGCGGAGAGGGGATGTCCTTCCTGAGGGTCAGGACATAGATCGAGCTCGTCATCCTCATGTCGGCGCTCGACTGGTCGAACCACTGCTTGACCGGCCCGGCGTCGGTCGAGGCGAGGAAATAGAGGTATTGCCCTCCGGCGTCGAAAACGGGCTCGGCGACTTCGCTCAGGCCGTCCGTGACCGGGAAGGACTGTTTCCGCTCCAGGGAATAGAGGAAGACCCGCTGGATGTAGGTCTGGGTGTTGAGGGTATAGACGATCCACTTGGAGTCCGGAGACCAGGCCGTGTGGATCGTCCTGGCCCGCCTCGGGCCGAGCTGATACTCGGAGCCGATCTTCGTCACGGCGCCGGTCTCGATGTCGATCCAATAAAGGCTCCAGGAGTTGTCGGCATAGGTCAGTTTCTTGCTGTCCGGCGACCAGACCAGGGAATCGTAGAAACCGGTTCCCTCGAGCTTGATCTTGCGGACTTCGCCCTTGCCGTCCTGGCTTTGGAGATGGAGCGCGTATTCGCCCGATGCGTCCGAAACATAGGCCACCGTCTTTCCGTCGGGGGACCAGGCGGGCGAGCGCTCGTGAGCGCCGGATGTTTGGGTGAGATTGCGGGGGTCGCCTTTTTCCGCCGGCACGGTGACCACATCGCCGCGGAATTCGAGGGCCGCCCGGGCGCCCGAGGGCGAGAGCGAGGCGTCGCGGATCCAGCGCATTCCCTTGACGTAGCGGGGCCGCAGTTCGGGGAGGTCGGCGGCCACGCCGAACGACAGGCGCGTGCTCGTTCCGGTCTCGGGGTCGAGGAGATGGAGGCGTCCGGCCTGCTCATAGACGATCTTCCCGCCTCCGGCCGAGGCGCTCAGCACGGGGAAATCACGGTAACGGGTCACCGGGTCGATCGCCTTGGATTTCAGGTCGTAGGCATAGATGTTGAACTCGCCGTCGCGATCGGAGCGGAAGTAAATCTTGTCTCCGATCCACATCGGCCCGGCGTCATTGGCCCGGCCCTCGGGCTGGGGGATTTTTTCCACCGACCGGTCTGCGAAGGTGTAAATCCAGATGACGGACACGGTTCCGCCCCGGTAGTGCTTCCATTGGGTGAAGGCGTCGTAAAGAGGGTTGTAGGCTATGCGGGAGCCGTCGGGCGAATAGGCCGCCCGGAAAGCGTGGGGAATTTCCAGCTTCTCGGGAAACCCGCCCTTGACCGGCACCTGGAAAAGCTGCTGGTAGCGGCCGGTAAAAACCTCGCGCGCCGAAGTGAACAGCACGGCAGAGCCGTCCGGGGTGAAACCCTGGACGACGTCCGGTCCGGGGTGCCATGTCAGACGGCGGGGGATCCCGCCGGCGGCCGGCACGACGTAGGCGTCCGTGTTGCCCTCGTACTGGGCGCTGAAGGCGATCAGACTGCCGTCGGGAGAAAAAGCCGGAAAGGCCTCGCTGCCCACGTCCGCGGTCAGGCGGCGGGCGTTCCCGCCGCCGATCTCCGCCACCCACAGGTCGTTGGCGTAGACGAACGCCACGTGAGTGCGGCTTACGGCGGGATTAGCGAGCATGAGCGTGTCGGAAGTGTCGATCGCCCGAAGCAAAGCGGGCAAAAGGAAAAGAATGAGGGCCAAAGACAGAATCGTTTTTGCGGCCGTTTTGTTCATAGGCTACTCCTTGAAAAAATATGTCCCATTTTCCCACTCGCTAATGATGTTGTCAATTCGAATTGGGGGCGGATATCTTGGGCCCGAATCCGCGCTATGCTAAACTGTCGTACCGAGCGGGAGGATCAGCATGAACAAGAAATTCATCGTTTCGACGCCTTTCCTTTTCATCTTTCTGGCCCTTTTTCTGGCGTTTCCTTCCGATGCTTCAGCCAACAAGACGGCGGTCGGACTCGTCGGCCCGAACGCCGTGGCGGCGGGGACCGAAGTCACGGTCATCGTCAACATCAGCCACAAGGGCAACAGCCGGCTTCATCACACGAACTGGGTGACGGTCAAGACGAATGGCGCGGAGATCGCCCGCTGGGAATTCAAGGCTTCGAGCCGTCCGGAAGGCGAGAACTTCTCGAGAGAAGTGAAACTCACGGTCGAAAAGACCGTGGAGATCACCGCCCAGGGGAACTGCAATATTCACGGCAGCCAAGGGCCGGCCGTCCTGAAAATCGAGGTGAAATGACAGCTTCGACGGAGGTGATTCCATGACGATTGCGGGCGTATCGATCATTTTGATTCTGGGTCTCTGCAACCTCGCTCTGGTTCTCTTCCAGGCGGTGTCCGGCCTAAGGATTTTCAAGGTGAAAATCGGCGTCCATAAGAAAACCGGCCTGGCTCTCGTTGTTTTCGCCGTCGCCCACGGCCTGCTGGCCTACCTGGCCAGTCTGTAAACCGGCGCTCAGTACCCCTGGATGTCCAGGTTCTGAAGGCCCGCTTCCCGGGCCCAACGCACGGCGTCTTCGTATTCCCGCCGGATCAGGCGGCGGGCGATTTCCGGGTAATTGTGAGCCCTGTACATCGGCCGGTACTGGGACATGATGTTGACGTAAGTGTCCTTGGGGAGGTTGGCGGCGACCCAGGCGATGACCTCTTTCGTCCCTCCGACGCCGTTGGGCATGACCAGGTGACGGATCATCAGGCCCCGGCGCATGAGGCCGTCCGCGCCCGGCTTGGCCACGCCCGCCTGGCGGTGCATTTCCAGAACGGCCGCCCGGGTGATTTCAGGGTAGCTCGCCGCTCCCGAGGAATACTTCGCCGCCATGGCGCCGTCCGCGTATTTCATGTCCGGCAGGTAGATGTCCACGACGCCGTCCAGCCGTTCCAGAATCTCCAGGCGCTCCCAGCCGCAGGTGTTGTACACGACAGGCAGTTTCAGCCCGCGTGAGGCGGCCCGGTCGAGAGCCAGCAGAATGTGGGGCGAATAATGGGTCGGCGTCACGACGTTGATGTTATGGCATCCGGCCTTCTGCAAGGCGATCATCATGCCCGCCAGCTCGTCCAGGGTGCGGCGCCGTCCGTCCCCTCCCTGGCTGATTTCCCAGTTGATGCAGAAAACGCATCTCAGACTGCAGTTGGTGAAGAAAATCGTTCCCGAGCCTCGCCGCCCCGAGAGCGGCCGTTCCTCGCCGAAATGGGCGTGATGCGACGAGATCTCGAGCTCCGAAGTGGAGCCGCAGAATCCTTTCTCTCCGGCAAGCCTGTCGGCGCCGCATTCCCGGGGGCACAGGCGGCAGGATTTCATGATGTCCCAAAGCGCCCGGCCGCGTTTCTCGAGCTCCCCCGTTCTATGGAGCTTGAGATACGCGGGCTCGAAATCCGGACGGCGCCCGGCCTCGGCTTTTCTCCTCGGCATTCCGCTTCCGCTCATGGCGATGTCCTCTCCCCCGGCGTCCGGCCGAATCAAGCCGTTGACATTTAGGAAAACCAGGCCGGCAATCCCTTTCATGAAATCCCTTCTTCCGCCGGTTTTCATGGTCTCTTTTCTTGGCGCCTCGGGGGACGCGAAGCACCATCCGCAAAATTATAGCACAGCCCTCATGCTCTCGAGGCCGCGCCTCAGGCGGCGACGAAACATTGAGGGCGAGGGATCTTTTTTTGACATCTTGGCCGATATTTTTTATCATTTTTCTCAACACGAAAGGGCGATCGGCTGAAAAAAACTGAAGACGAACCCCATAATCCTCGACATCGGTCTGACCCTGGCCGTGCTTCTGGCCGCCGCTTTCCTGTTTGTCTTTGAAGTCTTCCGGGTCGATGTCATCGCCCTGCTCGTCGTACTTTCCCTGGCCTGGCTGGGATTGCTGACCCCCGCCCAGGCCTTCTCCGGCATGGCCAGCGGCGCCGTGATGTCGATGATCGCGGTCATGATTTTGGGCGCTGGAGTCGACCGCTCAGGGATCTTGAACCGATTGATCCGCCCCCTGCTGAATCTGACCGGGAAGAGCGAAAGGAAACTCACGGCCGTCGTTTCATCCTCGGCCGGACTGCTCTCGGCCTTCATGCAGAACATCGGCGCGGCCGTTGAGCCGGTCGCGGCCCGGAAATCGGGAAATTCCCCCAACGGCTGAGGCGGGGATGAGCGGAATCATTTCCGGTGGACGACGAACCATAAAATTGTTAGAATGATTCCGCATTAAGGCCATTCCCCGGAAGAGAACATTATGAGCGGCAAGGAAGACTATTATTCCCTGGAAAAGAACATCCTGGATTACAAGAAACAGCTCGACGATCTGGCCCAAGGCGACGAGCCCATGAGGGAGAACAAGATCCTCGATCTCAAGAGGAAGATCGAGGCGGAATGGATCCGCCTGAAGGGCGGGCTCGGCCCGGTCCACATCGTCCAGATCGCCCGCCACCCCAAGCGGCCTTACACTTTGGATTACCTGAGCGCCCTGACGAGCGATTTCATCGAGCTCCACGGCGACCGCCGTTTCGCCGAAGACCCGGCCATGGTCTGCGGCTTCGGATTCTACCACGACCGTTCGGTGTGCTTCGTCGGCCACCAGAAAGGCCGCACGACGCGCGACCGCCTGCACCGCAACTTCGGCCAGCCCAATCCCGAGGGCTACCGCAAAGCCCTGCGGGTCATGAGGCTCGCCGAGAAGTTCGGCTGCCCCGTCGTCAGCCTGGTCGACACCCAGGGCGCCGCGCCGGGCATCGGCGCCGAGGAAAGGGGGCAGGCCGAGGCCATCGCCCACAACCTGCGGGAGATGAGCATGCTCCGCGTGCCCATCGTCGTCGTCGTCATCGGCGAGGGGGGAAGCGGCGGCGCCCTAGCCGTGGCCGTGGGCGACCGGGTGCTGATGCTCGAGAATTCGTTTTATTCGGTCATCTCCCCCGAGGGATGCGCGGCCATCCTGTGGAAGGACCAGTCGGCGGTCCGGCAGGCCGCCGAGAACCTCAAGATCCGCGCTTTCGATCTCCTGGAGCTCGGTCTTATCGACGCCGTCATCCCCGAGCCGGCCGGAGGGGCCCATATCGATCCCGAGGAAACCTACAGGAACGTGGACCTGGCCGTCAGCCGGGCTCTGGAGGAGCTCTCGGCCCAGAACGTCGAGTCGCTTCTCGAGGAGCGTTACCGAAAGTTCCGCGCCATGGGGGTCTTCGTCGAGTCGTGACCGACTCCGAAAAATCCGGACTCCGCGCCCCTCTCCAGGCGATCAGAGGGACGCACGACATCCTGCCGGCCGAGGTGCAGCGCTGGCAGGCGGCCGAGGCCGTCTGCAAACGCCACTTCGAGCTTTACGGCTACCGCGAAATCCGCACCCCGGTGTTCGAGCCCACGGAGCTGTTCGTCAAGGGCACGGGAGAGACCTCGGACATCGTCACCAAGGAGATGTACACCTTCACCGACAAAAGCGGCCGTTCGCTCACCCTCCGGCCTGAATACACGCCCTCGATCGCCCGGGCGATCCTCGAACACAGGCTCGACCTGCGGCCCGAGCCCCTGCGGTTCTATTACATCGGCCCCATGTTCCGCTACGACAAGCCGCAAAAGGGCCGCTACCGCCAGTTCCACCAGGCCGACGTCGAGGTCTTCGGCGAGTCCGACCCGGCCGTGGACGCCGAGCTCATCGAGATGGCCGGCGCTCTGCTCGAGAATCTCGGCGTCGAGGACGTCGAAATCCTCGTCAACTCGGTCGGCTGTCCGGAATGCCGCCCGGCGTATTCGCGCGCCCTGAGGGAAAAAGCCGAGGCGGACCGCGAGGAGTTCTGCCCCGACTGCCGGCGAAGGATCGACCTCAACCCCCTGCGCCTCTTCGACTGCAAGGTCGAGCGCTGCGGGGAGCTCAGCCGCGGCCTGCCCCTGGTCTCGGATTTCCTGTGTGAGGCGTGCGCCCGTAATTTCGACGAAGTCCGGAGGCTTCTGGACGCCTACGGCCTCCGCTTCCGGGTCGAGCCGCGGCTCGTGCGCGGCATCGACTACTACACCCGGACGACGTTCGAGGCCGTGACCGCGCGCGCCGGGCAGCAGAACGCGCTCCTCGGCGGCGGCCGGTACGACAACCTGATGAAGACTTACGGCGGGCCGGACATCCCGGCCACGGGCTTCGCCATGGGCATGGAAAGGCTTCTTGAAGCGGCCCGCCTGGAGATCAAGCCGGAGAATTTCGTCTTTATCGCCTATCTCGGAGAGGAAGCGAAGAATCGCGCCGCATGGCTGGCCCGCATTATCAGGGCCGGCGGCGTCGAATGCCTCCTCGAGTTCAAAGACCGGGGGCTTAAGGCGCAGCTCAGCCGCGCGGCCAAGCTGGGTGCCTCCTTCGCGACGATCGTGGGCCAGGACGAGGTCCGGAACGGCCGGCTGGTCGTCAAAGACCTTTCGACCGGCAGCCAGTTCGATGAGCCGGTCGCCTGGCTGGAAAAAGAGGACGATGCGGCGGTCTCGCTGAGGCGCATATTCTCGAAATCTTCCCGACCGCACTTCTGGCCGCCGGCGAAAGAGGCCAAGCCATGAACGACGCTCCGCGGAAACATTGGAAACGGACGCACTATGCCGGCTCGCTCCGGCCGGAGCACGCCGGACGAAAAGTCGCGCTCCTCGGCTGGGTCCAGCGCCAGCGCGACATGGGGAACCTTGTTTTCCTCGATCTCCGCGACAGGGAAGGCGTGGCCCAAGCCGTCTTTTCCTCCGACCGGCCCGAGCTCCAGGCCGAGGCCAAGCGGGCGCGCATGGAAAACGTGGTCGGCGTCCGGGGCACGGTCCGGCGCCGCGGGGAGAAGTCCGTGAACCCGGCGCTGCCGACGGGCGAGGTCGAGGTCGAGGCCGAGGAGTTCGTTGTCCTCAGCGCCTCGCGCGTCCCGCCCTTCGTCGTCTCCGATCCGCCCCAGGCCTCAGAGGAACTGCGGTTCAAGCACCGCTACCTCGATTTGCGGCGGCCGAGCATGCAGCGCAATATCCGCCTCAGGCATGAGGCGGCGCTCAAGGTGAGAAACCATTTGGCCGCCGAGGGATTCCTGGAGATCGAGACGCCCTTCCTGGGCAAGTCCACGCCTGAAGGCGCGCGCGACTACCTCGTTCCCAGCCGCATCCACAAGGGCCGCTTCTACGCCCTGCCGCAGTCGCCCCAGCTCTACAAGCAGCTCCTCATGGTCTCGGGCTTCGACCGCTACTTCCAGATGGCCCGATGCTTCCGCGACGAGGACCAGCGCGCCGACCGCCAGCCCGAATTCACCCAGATCGACATCGAGATGAGCTTTGTCGAGCGCGAGGACGTTTACGGCCTGGTCGAGGGATTGATGAAGGCGCTTTTCGGGATTGTCGGCGCGGATCTCGGCGGACCTTTTCCCCGGCTGACTTATGCGGAAAGCATAGAGAAATACGGCACGGATAAGCCGGACCTGAGGATTCCCGCGGAAATCAAGGACCTGACTTCGACCGGCCGGGGACTCGAATCGGAGATCGTAAAGCGGGCTCTTGAGTCGGACGGCGCGCTGAAGGGACTCGTTCTTCCCGGCGCGGGGGGGACGTCCCGAAGTCGGCTCGACAAGCTCGATCTCAAGGCCAGGGAACTCGGTGCGCCGGCACTGGCCTGGATAAAGAAAGCCGAGGGATTCAAATCATCGCTCAAGCTGTCCGAGGCGGACGCCGCAGCGGTTTGGAGCGCGCTCGGCGCGTCGGAATCCGACCTCGGGCTTCTCATCGCCGGCCCCGCCGACGGCGCGCTCAAGGCACTGGGCGAGATCCGGCTTGAGGCGGCCGTTCCGAAAAACGGCGGGCAGGAGTTCCGCTTCTGCTGGGTCACGGATTTCCCCCTTTTCGAATGGAGCGAGGAGGAGGGCCGCCTGGTGTCCATGCACCATCCCTTCACTTCGCCGCACGAAGACGACCTGGAGATCCTGGAAACCGCCCCGGAGCGCGTGCGGGCCAAAGCCTACGACCTGGTGTTGAACGGCGTCGAGGCGGGCGGCGGATCGATCCGTATCCACGACCCGGCCCTCCAACAGCGGATCTTCAACGTCCTGGGGCTGAGTGAAGCCGAGGCCATGGAGAAGTTCGGCTACTTCCTCGAAGCCCTATCCTACGGCGCGCCGCCCCACGGCGGGATCGCCCTGGGATTCGACCGCCTGGTCATGCTTCTCGCCGGCGAGGACTCGATCCGGGAGGTCATTCCCTTCCCCAAGACGACGAGCGCCCTGTGCCTTCTCACCGGCTCGCCGGCGCCCGTCTCCGCGCGCCAGCTCGACGATCTGGGCCTCGCGCTCAAAAGGGAAAAATAAAGAGGGGAATACGCCCCTCGTTCACCCCAAGATTCCTACCAGGGGAAACGGGTGTTGTGTCTCCCGACGCGATTTTCAGAAGCCGAAAAAGAAGCCCCCTAGGATGCCGATGATGATCCGGCCGGATTTCTGAACGCTGGCCGTTTCATCATAGGGCGTATAAGCGATCCATGACGCATGTGTCCGGGAGAAAGACGTCGTCAGTTGCTCGTCGAGCGATACGGGGGAGAAGATTCCGCTCGCCTCGAGCTTGAAGCCCATCCCCTCTCCCAGACAAATTTTCACCCCCAATCCGAGGTTGAAGGCGAAAGACGTCTTGGTCGCGTAGGCGACATTCAGGCCGTAGCTGGACGAAGTGCCGACCCAGGTCTGCGTCAGGTTGTAAACTATGGAGGGAGCGCCTGAATGGAGCGCCACGCCCGCCCCGAAGGAAACATAGGGAATGAATTGGCCTTCCGGCATGAAAGCGTAGCTGCCGGTGGCCAGGAGGAGGATCATGGAGCCTTCGGATGGAACGGAATTGTCCGTGGACTGGACCGTGCGTCCGATGGAGAGCAGGGTCGCCTCCGATTCCGAGAACGTGTCGCCGATCGTATTCCAGGCGTCGTCGGTGAAGGAGAACTTGGTCAGGGCACAGCCGAAGGACAGGCCGAGCTGGAACTGGGGGCTGATGTTGAAGCCGATCTTCGCCCCGAAAAGAGGACCCGAGCTCTGCTTGAGGACCGGTTCGCCTATGACATCATTCAGGTTGGTCGGACTGGGCGACCAATAGAATCCCGTATAGCCTTGCCCGAAGAACGGAGACCACATGCCTGTATAGAGGTTTCCGGGCTGGTCGTTCGCCGTCCAGCTCCCCATGGGCAGGGCGTAGCCGCCGAAGGGAAACAATCTCTTTTTACTTTTTTTAAAAAGAGCCTATGAGCCAGAAGAGAAAAAATAGGGCAATTAGAGGGACAGGATACCGATTAATCGATGCGCATCAGAGTGACGCGCACCCGGCGCTCGCGGCCTTCGCGCTCCACGGTCAGGGTCACGGTGTCGCCGATCTTGTAGTTGTCGAGGGAGTTGTAGAAATCATCGTAGGAGCGGATCCGCGTCCCGTCGATGGCTTTGATGACGTCCCCGAGCGCCAGCCGGCCGGATCTGTCGCGGCTGACGCCCCGCAGCCCGGCCTGATAGGCGGCGCTTCCCGGCGGCACCTCGAAGAGCACGACGCCCTCGACTCCCAGGCGCCTCGCGTATTCGTCGCTCAGCAGGGAGACGCCCAGCCCCGGACGGATGACCCGGCCGTAGGTGATGATCTGGGGAACGATCTTCTTGATCGTATCCACGGGAACGGCGAACCCGATGCCGCTCGAGGCGCCCGAGGGGGAGATGATGACCGTGTTCATGCCCACGAGCTCGCCCGAGGAGTTGAGAAGAGGGCCGCCCGAGTTGCCGGGGTTGATCGAAGCGTCGGTCTGAATCATGTCCCGGATGGTCAGGCCGCCGAAGCCCTTGATGCTCCGGCCGAGGGCGCTGACGATGCCCGTCGTGACCGTATGGTCGAACCCGAAGGGATTGCCGATGGCCACGACCTTCTGTCCGACCTCCAGAGCCCTCGAGGAGCCGAGGGTCAGGGGGCTCAAGCCTCCGAGATCGCCCTCGACCTTGAGGACGGCGATGTCTTTGTTCGGCTCCTTGCCCACCAGGCGCGCCTGGCGCTGCTGCTGGTCGGGCAGGGTGACGTTGAAGATGTCGCCCTCGTCGATGACATGGGCGTTGGTCACGATGTGGCCCGCGCGGTCCCAGACGAATCCCGAGCCGCTGCCGCGCGGGACCGCCTCCTCGGTCCGGAAAAACATGTCGCGCACGTACTTGATGTTGGTGACATAGACGACCGAATTCTTTGTCCGTTTGACGATGTCGATCGTGTTGCGCTCGTCCTCGATGAGCGCCGCCCGGGACGGAGCCTGGAGGGCGGAGTTCAGGATGGCCGCCTCCGCGGGCTCTTTGTCCGAGTCCGACGCGTCGTCCGCCGGCGCTTTGGCTCCGTAGGCGGCGAGCAGGCCGGGGGCGACGAGGAGAATGGCGAATACCGCGCCCAGGCGTTGTTTCATGTTCTTCATGGCGTCCTTCCTTCCTGTCTTCGGGCGTTTCCGTCCGGGAAGCCGTCTCCCCCTAATGTAACGGGCCTCGGGATTCATTTCAAGCGGCGGCGGCTAGGAAATTGCCAGAGAAAAAACGCCGGCCGCGGCGCAGTAGAGGGAGAAGAAAATCATTTTTCCCCTCCGGACGAGAGCGACCATCAGGCGACAGGCGAGACAGCCGGTGATGAAGGCCGCGAGAAAACCCGCCGCCAGAGGTCCCGGCGCCAGAGCGGATGTCGTGAAACCGCCGCCGGCCGCTTCCAATATGTTGGCCCCGACAATGGGCACGACGGACATCAGGAAGGCGAACCGGGCCAGTCCCTCGCGCCGCGCGCCGGCGAGCATGCCCGCGGAGATGACGGCCCCCGACCTCGAGATGCCGGGCAGGACGGCCACGGCCTGGGCCGCGCCCATAAGGAGCGCGTCCCCGGCGGTGATCTCCCGGCGACCCGGCCTCCTGAAGTGGGCGGCGGCGAGGAGCGAGGACGTTACCAGGAAAAAGATTCCGACCGCCGCGATGTTGCCGGTGAAGAAGGCCTCCACCGGGTCCCGGAGAAACAGGCCCACGAGGAGAATGGGGATCAGGGACAGGAGGAGCTTGAGCCCGTAAGCCTTTTCCGCGTTCGGGCTCCGGCTCAGCACGCCGCGCAACAAACGGAGGATATCGAACCAAAAAACGACGATGACCGCCAGAACGGTCGCTCCGTGAACGGCGATGGTGAACGGCAGCCCCTGCTCGACCGAACGGCCGAGGAGCGCCCGGCCGAGCTCGAGGTGCCCGGAGGAGCTGACGGGCAGGAACTCCGTCAATCCTTGGACGACACCCAGGATCAGAGCCTCAAGCCAGGTCATTTCACCTTGGTCGCCGCGGAGTTGAGGACTTCGCCGGAGATCCTGTCCTGAACGATGAACACGACGCGCAAACCGCCGCTTCGGATGGCCGTGCGCTTCTCGGAGAAAATGAATCCCCTCGACTGTTCAAAGTTCGATAGGAACTTCACGGCCGCCGCCTCGGCGGCGGTCAGATTGATTGTCAGGCTGCCCGCAGGTTTTTGGGGAGGGTCGAGGGTGATGAATTCCTTGACGACCATGGAGTGGTGAAGAATGCCGTTGTAGCCGGCGTACTCTTCCTTCTCCTGGACCAGGACGACGTGAAGCTCGGCGCCGGCCGGGATCTTGTCCAGCGTATAAGACACGACGATATCGTCGCCCTTCAGCACGGCGTTCAGTCCGGGCTTCAGGCCGGGTGAAGCGTTGATCCGGCTCAGGACTTCTTCCTTATACGCCGCGTACAGCCTCTCGCCGAAAGCTTTCGACCCTCCCCCGCGCGGCCCCGCCGAGCCGTCAAAAAAAATGGTCGGCGCGCTGTTGACTCCGTAGCGGCCGGCACGGCGCAGGGACGCGGGATTCATCATCGGGTCGGGCCGGGGGATAGGCACGTGGTAAACCAGGACGTTCAGGGCCTTGGGCTCGAAGGTTTCGAGCAACGCGTCCACTCCCAGGTCGGCGGCGGCGCAGGGGGGGCATTCCGACCCGCTGAAAAGCTCGACCAGAACGGTTCTGCCCTTCCATTCCGGTCCGGTCCGGAACGGCTGAACGGTGAAGGGCAGCTCGGGGGCGTGCTCCGCCGGCGCCTGGAGGAGACCGGCGCTTCCGAGAAGGAGCCAGGGCAGAAGGAGCAAGGCCGTTTTTTTTCCTATCATTTCGATTCCTTTTCTCGGGAATAGACACTCTACCTTACAAAAGACGAGGCTGTCTGTCAATCGGGCGGCGGCCGACGTCCGAACCGCGGAACGGGCGCCGCCCCATTATGCGGCCGGCGCGAATTTCTGATAGAATAAGGGCCCCAAAAGAAAGTCATGTGCGGCATCATCGGAATTCTGCCGGTCAATAAGGCCTCCGGCCCGGGGGAGGGCGCCTCTTTTGACCTGAAGCGGCTCGATAGCCTGATTCGTCAAGCCGAGGAACGGAACGCCGACTCTTGTCTTGTCGGGAAGGAGACTCGGGCCGAAGATTACCTCGGCGGCCCGGCCGGCGCGGCGGAGCTCAAGAGAACGGCGCGCTCCCTCCGGGACGGGGAGGACTTTCAAAAAATCCTTTTCGATGCCCCGCTGCGGGACGGGCTGACGGCCGCCGCCCGCAGGCTCGAAAAGCTGATTCAATCGGAATCCGCGCGCTGGAAAGAAACGGCCGGCCGCCTTGAGGCTTCGCGAGCCGAGTCCGTATTGCTGATCCTCGAAGAGCTCAAGGACGCCTCGTGGTGCCTTTTCGAGGAGGTTCTGGAAAACGCGGAGAAAGTCCGGGTTCTCGCGGGCGGCCGTCCGGGGGCGGAATCCCTCCCCCCGCCCGCCGTCCGGACCCTGCGCCATCTGAACCTCGTTCTGAACAGCCTGGACCGCCTCGAAGTCCGGGGGCGAGACTCGGCGGGGTTGTCGGTGACGATGACCTTCGACCGGGCGAACTTTGAAAACTGGGAAGAGGGCCTGGACCGCGCCGGATTGCGGGCCGAATGGGAAAAGCGGACATCCGGCGAGGATCTTCTCAACCGGAGCGTTTCGCTCCGCCGACGGGGGGACGGCGGAGCGGCCGTCATCTTCACCTACAAGATCGCCGCGGAGGTCGGTTCTCTGGGCGACAACGTGCGTTTTCTGCGCGGGGAGATCTCCGGGGACGCCCTGTTCCAGTCCGCCGTCCGCCGGCCGGCGCGCAACCTGTCCATCGTCTCCCACACCCGTTGGGCTTCGGTGGGAGCGATCGACGAAGCCAACTGCCATCCCGTGGACAATCGCAGCCCGGCCACCGCGGGATGGGCCGACAGGCCGCTCATCCACGTCTGCCTGAACGGCGATATCGACAATCATCTGGAGCTCCGGCGGGTGCTCGAAAAAAACGGCCTGGCGATCCCGGGCGAAGTGGCGTCCGACACGAAAGTCATTCCGCTTCGCGTGGCCGACCATTTCCGCCGGACCGGCGACGTTCTGGAGGCTTTCCGGCTGGCGGTGAACGAGTTCAAGGGCTCCCACGCCATCGCCCTCCAGACCGACCTCGAGCCGGGCAAGATTTTCCTGGCCCAAAGAGGAAGCGGGCAGGCGCTGTTCGTCGGCCTGGCAGCCGACATGTATGTCACCGTCTCTGAGGTTTACGGGCTTGTGGAAGCCACGTCGTCGTTCGTCAAGCTCAACGGCGAGGCGGTCGTCAACGGCCGGGGCGGCCCGGTGGAGGGCCGGATTTTCATCCTCGATCAGGAGTCGGAGGGCGGGCTGGCCGGCATCCGGGCGTTTTCATACGACGGCGAGCCGGTTGCGCTTACGGAGAGCGACATCAAGACCACGCCCATCACCTCCCGCGACATCGACCGCCAGGGCTGCCCGCATTATTTCATTAAAGAAATCAACGAGTCGCCCCTGTCCGTGGAGAAGACCCTCCAAGGCCGTTGGAGAGTCATGGGAGACGGACGGCCGCGCTACGAAATCCGGCTCGACGAGTCCGTGATCTCCCCCCGCCTGAGGGCGGCCTTGGAACAAGGCCGCATCCGGCGCTTCATTTTCGTCGGCCAGGGAACGGCCGGAGTCGCCGCCCAGGCCTGCGCCGACATCTTGAGAGGCTATCTCAACGACCCGTCTTTCCAGGTCCAGTCCATGAAGGCCTCGGAGCTCAGCGGGCTCTCGCCGGGACGGGAGGGCGCGCCTCCCCGCCTTGAGGACACGCTCGTCGTGGCCATCAGCCAGTCCGGGACGACCGCCGACACCAACCGGACGATCGACCTTGTCCGCTCGCGCGGCGCCCACACCCTGGCCGTCGTCAACCGGCGCGACTCGGACCTGACCTTCAAAGTGGAGGGCGTCCTCTACACATCGAGCGGCCGCGACGTCGAAATGTCCGTGGCCTCGACCAAGGCGTTTTACGCCCAAATCGTGGCCGGAGCGCTCTTCGGCCTGGCCGTGGCGAGGATGACGGGCCGGCGCGACGCGGATTATGTTTCCGGCCAGCTCCGCCTCCTCCTCAAGCTTCCGGAAGCCATGCGCCGTGTCCTGGCGCTGAGCGCGCGGTTCGAAGAGTCGGCCCGGCGGACCGCCCTGAGCCGGACCTACTGGGCCGCGGTCGGCAGCGGGCCGAACAAATCGGCCGCCGATGAGATCCGGATCAAGCTCTCCGAGCTCTGCTACAAAACGATCTCCTCGGACTATATAGAGGACAAGAAGCACATCGACCTGTCCTCGGAGCCGCTGATCATCGTCTGCGCCGCGGGCGCGCCCGAGACCGTGCTTGGCGACCTGGTCAAGGAAACGGCCATCTTCCGGGCGCACAAGGCCGTCCCCCTGGTCATCGCCGACGAGGACGAGGACCGGTTCGCCCCTTATGCCGAAGACGTATTCTCCGTTCCCCGCTTGGAGCCGCATCTGGCTCCCGTGGTGACGACCCTGGCCGGCCACCTGTGGGGCTATTACGCCGCCCTGGCCATCAACGACGGGGCGAAATTCCTGGATGATTTCCGGCGGAAACTCGCGTCCGCCGTGGAGGACTGCTCGGCCCGCGGGCTCGATGTCTACGACCTGATTCTCGACCAGACCTTCCGGGAGACCATGGCTCGGTTCTACGCCGAGCTCAGAAAAAAGGACAGAGAGGGACGGCTGCCGCCGGCCTCGGGCTTCGACCGCCTGGCCGAACTGCTCCTCCTGCTGAAATATCTCTCCGGGCGGCTGCCGGCCTCGGACTTCGAACTCGATTTCGGCGTCAAGGGCACGGCCCTCAATATGCTCCTGGCGCTCCAGGCCGGCCTGTCCGAAGCCGTGAACCGCTTATCCCGGCCCGTGGACGCCATCCGCCACCAGGCCAAGACCGTGACCGTGGGCACGAGCCGCATCAGCGACCGCCTGGAAGGTCTTCTGTTCGACGCCCTGGTCGGGCACGGCGTTCAGTTCTGGCAGCTCACGGCCCGGAACATCCATGTCCTCAAAAATCTTCAGGCGGTGGTGAACGGGATCACCGGTTCGTCCTTCTACAGGATCGACGGGCTGAATCTTCTGGGCGAGCCGACCGACCAGTCGACGATCGAGGTCGTGCGCAAGGGCGGGACGCTGCGGGACATCCCGTCCCGGGTCGAAAGCGACCACCGGCTGCAGGGCACGAAAAGCATCATCGTCCGACAGGGCAACGTCTATATCGGCCGGGGCCGCAAGGACGGGCTGAGCATCCTCGTCATCCCCGTTCTGTCCCCCTCTCCGGCCCGTCCGAACATGATTGAATTCCTGCTTCTGCTCCACATTGATTTCAGGAGCCGCGTGCCGCTCGAAGCCCGGATCAAGGCCCTGGGCGGCAAGTATGAGCACATCAAGAACATCGTCCAGGAAACCAAGGGGTCCTGGGACGACGCCTGGCTCGACAGGCTCCCCATCGACGACCTCTTCGGCCTCTCGGCGGAGAAAGTGGCCGAGTCCTTTCTTTCCTCAAAAACCTGAGCGGAGCTCGTCCATATCGCCCACGACCTCGAGGCCGGCGAAGCGTCCCGTTCCCTGAAAGACCGGAGAAAACATCCGCCCGTCCCTCCGTCCGAGTTCGACGTCCACGACGGCCGACAGGGTCTCGCTGAGGCGTCCCTCCATGACCCCCGAAACCGGCGAGGCGAGGGAAGCCCCGGCCGCGCGGCGGGCTTTGACCCGGAGCTCGTGTTTCCGGTCGGCCACCACGACTTCGACGGTCTCGGCGTCGACGGCGAGGCCTCGGAGTTTGGCCCCGGTGTA
>Ga0068714_10001023_pt1 | contig 44494 bp, 40 predicted proteins | sample MTBNYHSulfiMetaG_FD_62988 | JGI IMG/M metagenome (GOLD analysis project Ga0068714, IMG submission 62988) | Enrichment culture microbial communities from rom New York Harbor, USA that are MTBE-degrading - MTBE-NYH (New York Harbor Sulfidogenic)... | ecosystem: Environmental > Aquatic > Marine >... | reverse complement strand
CACGGTTTCCGCGTCAGGATGAAGACCAAAAACGGCAGGGCCGTTATCAAGCGCCGAAGGCAGAAAGGGCGGAAGAGACTTGCGGCTTGATGAAGGAAACCCTCGGTCCTCAAGAGAGGATTCGCCGGACGCAAGAGTTCGGCTATATCTATAAAAACGGAATCCGTTTCCGAGGCCGCTATTTCACGCTGGTTTATCTGGAAAACAGGCTTCCTTTTTCGAGACTGGGAGTCGTGGCCAGCCGCAAGGTGGGGAGGGCGGTCAAGCGCAACAGGGCTAAAAGACGGATGAGGGATCTGTTCAGAAGGAACAAAACATGTCTTCCGTTCGCCGCGGACGTGGTGGCCATCGCCAGGCCGGAGACCGCCGAAGCGCCCATGGCCGCCCTGAGGGAGGATTTTCTCTGCGCCCTACGGTCCCTGAAAAGAGAACGCCGGCCGTGATGAAAACCGTGGCCCTGTTCCTCATAGACGTCTACCGCAAGGTCTTGTCCCCTTTTCTTGGGAGGAACTGCCGCTTTGAGCCGACCTGTTCACAATACACCCGTGAGGCCGTCGTGAAATACGGCTTCCTGAAAGGGTCATGGCTCGGGCTCCGCCGCCTGATGAAGTGCCATCCCTTCCATGATGGAGGATTCGACCCCGTTCCCTAAAAGGATAGATTCATGGAAAAACGTCTGATTTTAGCCATTGTCCTCTCGTTCGTCCTCCTGGCTGTTTACTGGATTTTTTTCCTGAACAAGCCCGCGCCGGCTCCGGTTTATGAACCGGAACCGCCGCCCGCAAAAACGACCGCCCAGACGGTCCCGCGGGAGTTCCAGGCCGATCCGTCCGAGACGGTTGCTCCCCCGGCGGCCGTTCCCCAGGAGACTTCTTCCGCCGCGCCGGAACCTCAGATCCCCGTATCCATGGAGAGGGAGCAGATCGTTGTGGTCGAAACGCCTCTGTACCGCGCCGAATGGAGCAACCGGGGCGCCGTTCTTAGAAGCTGGAAGCTCAAGAACTACGATGAGGAGACCAAAAACGACGAATGGCTCGAAATGGTCAATGTCGAGCCCGACAACTTGAAAACCTCCAACCTCTATCCCTTCGCTCTGGACGCCGATTTCAACCGCAGGGAGGGAGAGGCGAAACTCAATGACAGGATCAACTCCGCCGCGCTCTTCGAGCCCTCGGCCGTATCGGTCAATGTCAGGTCCGGCGGACGCTCCGAGCTCAAATTCACCTACTCCGACGACACCGGCCTGTTCGTGGAGAAAAGATTCGTTTTCAACGGCGACGGCTACGATTTCGACGTCTTCATCGACGTCAGGCTGAACGGCGTCGTGCAGGATCTCAGGATTCTGTGGGGCCCGGGCATCGGGCCTTCCTCCCTGGCCGCCAAGCGGCAGCGCGGGCTGTCCAACAGGGGGCTGGTCGCCTATTCCGCGGGCAAAGCCTTCCGCATGAACGAGCGCAAGTACAAGCCCGAACAGAGCGTCAGGCCTTATGTGCGTTGGGCCGCCTATGAGGAAACATATTTCACCGCCCTGTTTCTCGTCTCGACCGGCCAGGGCACGGCGGTCTTCGAGCAGAAGTTGTTCGACAACATTCCCCAATACTATCTGGCCGTTTCCGGAGCGGCGTCGGCCTATATCGGCCCCAAAGAGTTCGACCGGGTCAAAGCCCTTGATCCTGCCGGCAAGACCAAGAAGCTCATCCAGCTGGGGTTCTTCGGCGGCATCGTCGAGTTTCTGATCGTCATCATCCGGGCCATTCACAAAGTCGTCCCCAATTGGGGCCTGGTCATCATTGTCCTGACCATCATTCTGAAGATCCTGTTCTTTCCCCTGACGTATTCCAGCACCAAGTCCATGGCCAAGATGCAGGAGATCCAGCCGAAGATCAAAGCCCTGCGGTCCAAATACAAAAAACACAAGACCGATGTGGCCATGCGCCGGCAGATGAACGAGGAGATGATGAAGCTCTACAAGGAGCACGGGGTCAACCCGGCCGGCGGCTGCCTGCCCCTGCTCATTCAGCTTCCGGTGTTCTGGGCCATCTTCAGCATGCTCAGCGCGGCCATCGAGCTCCGTCACAGCCCCTTCGTCTTCTGGATCAAGGATCTTTCGGTCAAGGACCCGATCCTCTTGACTCCCATCCTGATGGGCGTTACCCAGTTCATCAGCCAGAAAATGACCCCCTCGGGCGCCGACCCGTCTCAGGCGCGGATGATGCTCATCATGCCCGTGATCATGACCTTCTTTTTCATCGGCTTCCCCAGCGGGCTGGTGCTTTACTGGCTGACGAGCAACGTGCTTCAAATCGCCCAGCAGCACATCATGAACCGCCTCCAGGCCAAAAAAAAGAGACAGGAAAATGAAACCAGAAGAAAAAAATGAACGCCCGGAGTTCAAGGGCAAAAACCTCGAGGACGCCATCTCGCATGCCGAGCATGTCCTGAAGCTCCCGCGGATACAGCTCAACTACGAGATCGTCACCGAGAAGACCAAACTCTTCGGCATCAAGGGGCGCGAGATCGTCATCCGCGCCTGGCCCAAGGAAGCCCCCGAGGAGAGCGCCGTGACGCGATTTCTCAATGCCCTCCTTCCCGTCTTTCCCCTGGAGATCGGCTTTCAGGTCAAGCAGAAGCCCGATCATCTTTACGTGATTTTCAACGGCAACGATAAACAGCTTCTTCTGTGGAAGGACGGGGCGCTGCTTCTGGCTCTGCAGCACGTCCTCAACAAGATTTCAGACCAGAAGGTACAAGTGGACTGCGAGTTCTTCCGTAAAAGGAAAGAGAAAAGGCTCAAGGACCTGGCCCAGGAGGTCGGACGCGCCGTCCGCGACACGGGGCGCGAAGAGGTTCTGGACCTGATGAATCCGTATGAGCGCCGGATCATCCATATGACAATCAACCAGTTTCCCGATCTCGCCAGCGAGAGTCTGGGAGACGGTTTTTTGAAGAAAATCAAGGTTTTCGTCGTCACCGGAAATCAGAGGCCGAGGAACAGGTCTTAGGCTCTTTTTGGTAAAATGGCCCCATGGACAGGGCCCGTCTTCAGGACACCATCATCGCCGTTTCGACGCCCCCGGGGATCGGAGGGCTCGGCGTCCTCAGGCTGAGCGGGCCGGACTCCCTGGCGATCGCGCGCCATTTGTTTGTTCCCGCTAAGACAATCACAGGCTCCTTTCCGTCAAGGACGGCTGTTTTCGGCAAGGTCGTGGACGGAGGAACCGGCCGAGTCCTGGACGAGGCGTTCATGACCTTTTTCCCCGCCCCCCGTTCCTACACCCGCGAGGATGTCGTGGAGATCAGCTGTCACGGGAGCCCCGCCGTTCTTGAAGAGACCGTGAGGCTCGGGGTCGCAGCCGGGGCCAAGCCGGCGCTTCCCGGAGAATTCACTCTCAGAGCCTATTTTAGGGGAAGGATCGATATCCTCCAGGCCGAGGCCGTCCAATCCCTGATTCAGGCCGAAACGCTCGAGCAGGCGCAGGCGGCGATTGGGCAGGTTCGAGGCAGTCTTTCCCGCAGCGTGTCTCGGCTCAGGGAAAAGCTCGTGGATCTCATGGCGCGCATCGAGGCGGGGATCGAATTCTCCGATGAGGTCAACGCCGGCTCCGGGCCGGAGATCAGAAACCTGATTCTCGACGGCAGGGAGACGGCAGGCAAGCTCGCGGCGAGTTATGAGACCGGCCGCGCGATCAGAGACGGCATCCGGGTGGCCATCGCCGGCCGGCCGAATGTGGGAAAATCGACGCTCTTCAATGCGCTCTTGGGACGGGAGCGAGCGATCGTCACTCCCTATCCCGGGACGACGAGGGATTTTCTGTCGGAACGGCTTGCGGTCGGCGGGACGAATATTGTCTTGACCGATATGGCCGGCCTGGCGAAAGCTCGGGATCCTTTAGAAGGAGAGGGCGTCAAGAGAGGGCGCGTCCTGGCTGATGAAGCCGACGGAATCCTCCTGATTCTCGACGCCTCCCGTCCGGATACCGAGGACGACAGGCGATTGGTCGAGGGATTCAGGGGCAGGAAATTGATCCTGCTTTTCAACAAGATCGACCTTCCGGTGAAGATCGGCCGCCGTCGGATCCTGTCTCTCCTGCCCGGCGCGACGCATCTCGATGTCTCGGCCCTTCGGGGGGACGGAGTTGGTGAGCTGAAAGAGATCATGTCGGGGGTTTTCGCGCCCGGAAGAAAATTCTCTGAGGATGTTGTGCTCCACCTCAGGCAGAAGCTGCTGCTCGAGGAAATCGAGAGGGCGCTGGGGCGTGCTCTCGAACGGCTGGACTCCGGATTTTCGGATGAAATTACCGCCGAGGAGGTCCGCGCCGCCCTCGATCATGTCGGCCGGTTGACGGGAGAGGTCGCGTCCGACGAGATCCTTGACGCCGTATTCGGGCGTTTTTGCGTGGGGAAGTAGGCCTTACGACCATGTCAGACCGTTACGACGTGTTGGTCGTCGGCGGCGGCCATGCCGGATGCGAGGCCGCGGCGGCGGCCGTTTCGATGGGATTGACCGCCTGCCTTCTCACGATTCAGCTTGAAAACATCGCCCAGATGTCATGCAACCCCGCCATAGGAGGCTTGGCCAAGGGACATCTCGTCAGGGAGATCGACGCCCTGGGAGGTGTCATGGGCCTCATGGCGGACGAAACAGGTCTGCAGTTCAGGATACTTAACCGAAGCCGCGGAGGAGCCGTCCAAGCGCCGCGGGCGCAGTGCGACAAGGCGCGGTACAGGCATGTCATGAAGACGCGGCTCGAAGGCCTGCCCAATCTGGTCTTGATGCAGGGAATCGCGGCCGAGATCGTGAGATGCGGCGGAAGGGCGGAAGGCGTCAGGACGCTCGACGGATACGAGATCAAGGCCGGAACCGTGATCCTGACGCCGGGCACTTTTCTCAACGGGCTCATACACCTCGGCTTGAAGAGCTATCCCGCCGGCCGGGCCAATGAGCCGGCTTCGGTCGAATTGGCGGACCAATTGAAAAAGCTCGGATTCAAAATTTTCCGGTTGAAGACCGGGACGCCCATGAGGCTCGACGCCAGAACGATAGACTGGCGCCGTTTTGAGCCGCAGCTCGGCGACGAGCCGCCCGCGCCTTTTTCCTACCGGACCAGGCGCCGGCTTGAAAACAAAATCGCCTGTCACAGCGGCCACACAAACGAAAACACGCACGAGGTCATTCGAAGGAATCTCGACAAATCCCCTTTGTACAGCGGAAAGATTTTCGGCACCGGGACGCGTTATTGTCCGTCGATAGAGGACAAGGTGGTGAAGTTCGCCCACCATGAAAGACACCAATTTTATCTCGAGCCGGAGGGGCTTGATACGAACGAAATATACGTCAACGGCCTTTCTTCCAGCCTTCCTTTCGAGGTTCAGCTCGAGATCCTGAAAACCATCCCCGGCCTGGACCAGGCCCGTGTTCTCAGACCGGCTTACGGCATCGAGTATGACGCCGTTCTTCCGACACAGCTTCTTCGGACGCTTGAAACTCAGGCCCTCCCGAATCTCTATCTCGCCGGCCAGATCAACGGCACTTCGGGATATGAGGAGGCGGCGGCCCAGGGATTGATGGCCGGCATCAACGCTTCGCTCAAGCTCAAGGGAAAAAAGCCGCTCATTTTTGGGAGAAACGACGCCTACATCGGGGTTTTAATAGACGATCTGGTTTCAAGAGGAGTTGAAGAGCCTTACAGGCTTTTCACGTCCCGGGCGGAATACAGGCTTATGCTCCGGGCGGACAACGCGGACTTCAGGCTTATGCCTTACGGGAAAAAGCTGGGCCTGATCGATGATGAAACCTATGAGCGCTTTCTGGAGAAAAAAAAGAGGATTCGGAGGGTCTTTTCGTTCTTGGAGGGCGCGAAGACGGTTTTGCCGTCTGGGGAAAAAATCTCATTGAAAACGTTGCTTAAAAAGCCTGAAATCTCCTGGCCGGCTGTGCTAGAATATGGAAAATTTCGTGAAAGCCTCACGAACGATGAAATTAAATACGTGGAATCCGAGGTCAAGTATGAGGGCTATATTCTCAAGCAGGAGAAGGAAATATCTCGGATGATGCGCCTGGACAGGATGAAAATACCCGGAAACATGGATTACGGCTCCATTCCCGGGCTCACCCGGGAAGCGATCGAGAAATTGGGCAAGGCCCGGCCGGCCACTTTGGGCGAAGCCAAGAAGATTCCGGGGATGACGCCCGCGGCCGTGATGAACGTATTTATCCATCTCAACGTGAAAAATGAGGGTCGGGGCGGGCAATGAGATTTCCGATAGCTGTGTTCAGCCGTCCGGCAAGAATATGCCGGAAGCCCCTCGAAACCCGTCGCTCCCTTTCTGAACCGCGCATGGCGCCTCATCCCTCTCCCTGGTCTCATCCTCAATTTGTTCTAGTTGGTCGCTTAAATAGAATTCTTCTATTGCGAGGCGGATGAGAGGAAACAGGCAATTTCGTGATGTTTCACGTGGAACATTGAGCCATGGGAAAGACGATAGCCGTCGCCAACCAGAAGGGCGGGGTGGGGAAAACAACCACCGCCATCAACCTGGGCGCCGCGCTGGCTTTGAAGCAACAGCGGGTTCTTCTGGTTGATTTCGATCCCCAGGGCATGGCCACCGCCGGGCTCGGCAAGGCCAAGCGCGACGCGAAAAGGGGCATTTATCAAGCCATGATGAACGGCGTGGGCATCATGGACTGCGTCCAGGGAACGGAAGTGAACAACCTCTATCTGTGTCCTTGCTCCCCGGAGCTCTCCGGAATCGAGGCCGAGCTTTATGCCCAGGAGAGCAGGGAAAAAAAGCTGAAGGCCGCCCTGGAGCCGATCAAGAAAAGCTTCAATTTCATCCTGATCGATTGCCCCCCGTCACTGGGTTTCCTGACGATTAACGCCCTGTCCGCGGCCGATTCGATCCTGATTCCCGTCCAGTGCGAATTCTTTTGCATGGAGGGCATACCGGACCTCCTCCTGACGCTGGACGAAGTCCGCACGTTTTTCAATCCCGAGCTGCATATCGAAGGCATCGTGCTGACGATGTACGACGAACGGACGAACCTTTCCAGGCAGGTTGCCGAGGAAGTGAGAAAATCCCTCGGCTCCCTGATTTACGGCACAGTCATTCCCCGCACGGTCAAACTGGCCGAGGCGCCTTCATTCGGCAAGCCGATCATCCTCTATGATATCAAGTCCAAGGGAGCGGAGGGATACCTCGAGTTGGCCCGGGAGCTTCTGGAGAAAAAATGAAAAAACAGGCGTTGGGGAAGGGCATCAGGGCGTTCGTCCCCGAAGAATTCGGCATTCTCAAGGACGAAAGACTGGCGGATGTTCCCATCGGGCAGGTCAAGCCGAATCCCATGCAGCCGAGAAAAAAATTCGATGACGCGGCCATTCAGGAATTGGCGCGTTCGATAAAGGCCTCGGGAGTCCTGCAGCCCATTGTCGTCGTGCCCGAGGCCGACCATTACAAAATCATCATCGGAGAGAGACGCTGGCGGGCCGCCCAGCGCGCCGGTCTGCAGAAAGTTCCCGTGCTTATCAAAAATGTCCCCAAAGCTCAGCAGGTCGAGATCTCGCTCATAGAAAATCTCCAGCGCGAAGATTTGAATCCCATCGAGGTCGCCCAGGCCTACGAACAGCTCATGAAAGAGATGGGGCTGACTCAGCAGGAGCTCGCGGACAAGGTCGGGCTGGACCGCAGCACCGTGGCCAATACGCTCAGGCTCCTTAAGCTTCCGGACGAAGTCCAGGAAATGCTGGCCTTGAGCAGGCTGGCCATGGGACATGCACGCGCCCTTCTGGCTCTTGACGACCCGGCCCGTCAGCTCGCGCTGGCCAGGCAGATTGTCTCCGGCAACCTGTCCGTCAGGCAGGTCGAAGCCCAGGTCCAGGGGAAGAAAAAGAAATCCCCGGCAAAGAGAAAAGGCGGCTTTGACGCCGAGCTCAAGGCCCTTCAGGAAGACATGATTCGCGTCCTGGGGACAAAAGTGGAGGTCGCCGGCAGCCGCGTCCGCGGCACGATCCGGATTTTTTATTTTTCCCTTGACGAGTTGAACCGCATTTATGACCTCATGAAAGGAGTCCGTTCATGAAAGACCGAAAGATTGAAATGGACGAGGGGAAGATTTCGGGTTTCTTCGACCGGGATTCAGAATTCAACGGCGAGCTGACTTTCCGTGGGTCATTCCGGATCGACGGAAATTTCAAGGGTAAAATCAACTCGGAAACGCTGCTCGTCGTGGGCGACACCGGGCGCGTGGAAGCGGAAATCAAAGCGGGTCAGGTCGTCGTCAACGGCGAGGTCAAGGGATCGATCCAGGCGTTCGAACTGGTGGAGATCCACGGCAAGGGCCGGGTCATAGGCACGATCCACACTCCCCGGATTATCGTCGAGGACGGCGCCTATCTTGAAGTGACCTGCCAGACGGCGGAGAACTCTGAAGGCCAGAGTTCGAAAAGCAAGGAAGACGTCTCTTGAAAAAAGCCGCAGGCATCATCCCCGCCCGCTACGCGTCCACGCGCTTCCCGGGGAAACCCCTGGCGCTCATCCTGGGCAAGCCCATGATCCAATGGGTCTACGAAGAGGCTTCACGGGCGAAGTCGCTAGAGAGGGTGGTCGTGGCCACGGACGACGCCCGGATTTTCGAACAGGCGCGTCTTTTCGGCGCGGAGGCGGTCATGACTTCGCCCGACCACGCCTCGGGGACGGACCGGGCGGCTGAAGCGGCCGCCGGTCTCGACAATCCGTTCATCGTCAACATTCAGGGCGACGAGCCGCTTCTTAAAGAAGATATGATCGACGCGCTCGTCGCGGCGCTCAATGACGGGGCGGCGCCCATGGCTTCGCTCATGACCCGGGCGAGCCGCGATGAGATTCTGGACCGGAACGCAGTCAAGGTCGTGGTCGATGTCCATGGGTTCGCTCTTTATTTCTCCCGGTTTCCCATTCCGTTCGGCGGAACGGGGGAGTTTTTCAGACACGTCGGGATGTACGGTTTCCGGCGCGATTTCCTGCTCGAGCTCAGCCGCATGCCGGCGTCGAGTCTGGAGAAAGCGGAAAAGCTCGAGCAGCTGCGTGTCCTTGAAAACGGATTCAAGATCAAAATGGTCGAATGGGGCGGCGCGATCTTGAGCGTCGATACGCCCGAGGATATAATCAAAGTCGAAAGCGTGCTGAAAAAAAGCACATGAAGGCCAAGTACATTTTCGTCACGGGCGGGGTCGTTTCCGGCCTGGGCAAGGGAGTGGCCGCCTCTTCGATCGGCATGCTTCTTGAAAGCCACGGGCTGCGCATCACGCTCGTCAAGTGCGATCCTTACCTGAACCTCGATCCGGGCACGATGAGCCCCTTTCAGCACGGGGAAGTGTACGTCACCGAGGACGGCGCGGAGACCGACCTCGATCTCGGACACTATGAACGATTCACTTCGGGCCGGACGTCCAGGGCGAACAACTGGACGGCGGGCCGCATCTATGAATCCATCCTTCGCCGGGAACGGAAGGGCGACTTCCTGGGAAAAACCGTTCAGGTCATCCCTCATGTCACCGACGAGATAAGAAAATCCATAAGCAGCGCGGCCGGCGCGAACGACATCGTCATCGTCGAGATCGGGGGCACGGTGGGCGACATCGAGAGCCTGCCTTTCCTGGAAGCCATCCGCCAGATGAGGCTCGAGCACGGACCGGAGAGCACGCTCTTCGTTCACCTGACGCTCATCCCCTTTATCCCCTCCTCGGGCGAGCTCAAAACCAAGCCCACCCAGCACAGCGTCAAGGAGTTGCGGGCCATCGGCATCCAGCCCGACCTTCTTCTCTGCAGGACCGACCGGGCGCTCACCGCGGACATAAAAAAGAAGATCGCGCTGTTCACCAACGTTCCTTTGGAAGCCGTCATCACCGCCAGGGACGTCGAGAACATCTACGAGATCCCCATAGTGTTCGCCGCGGAGGGGATGGACAAATTCATTCTCAAGAAACTCGGCCTCAAGGCCGGATCCCGAAACCTTCTTCGCTGGCGGGCGTTCCTCAAGACCATGAAGAACCCGCGCGGCGAAGTGAACATTGCCCTGGTCGGAAAATACGCCGGCCTTCACGATTCCTACATCAGCCTACGACAGGCGCTTCTCCACGGCGCGGCCGCCCACAAGCTTCGCCTGAACATCCGCTGGGTCGAGGCCGAGGAACTCGAACGGGGAAGGCCCGAGAAGCTGCTCGGCCGCGCCGACGGCATCCTCGTGCCCGGCGGGTTCGGCGTCCGCGGCATCGAGGGAAAGATCAGGGCCGTCGCGTACGCCCGGCGGAACAAGATTCCCTATTTCGGAATCTGCCTGGGAATGCAGTGCGCGGCGATCGAGTTCGCCCGGAGCACGGCCGGGCTGCGCGGGGCGAACTCGGCCGAGTTCGATCCCGAGACGCCGCACAAGATCTTTTTCCTTTGGCGCGAGCTCCTGGGCGGCGAGGATATGGGGGGGACGATGCGCCTGGGCGGCTACGACTGTCTTCTCCGCAAAGGGACTTTAGCTTATAAAGCCTATAGGAAATATAGAATATTGGAGCGCCACCGCCACCGTTACGAATTCAATCCCTCCTTCCGGCGGCGGCTGGAGTCGGCCGGCCTGGTCGTCTCGGGCGTCAATCCCGATCACGACCTCGTGGAGATCGTCGAGCTCCGGGACCACCCCTGGTTCCTGGGATGCCAGTTCCATCCCGAGTTCACGTCCAAGCCGCTCGACCCCCATCCGCTGTTCCGGGATTTCATCGGAGCGAGCCATGCCCAGCGCCACAAAAGAAGTCGTCCTCGGGCCCGCGGTTAAAGCCGGCGGCCGGAACCCGCTGTTCCTCATCGCCGGGCCGTGCGTCATTGAGAGCCGCGATCACGCGCGGCTCGTCGCCTCGGAGGTCGCCGCGGTCACGCGGAAGCTCGGCGTGCCCTTCGTCTTCAAGGCGTCCTTCGACAAGGCCAACCGCTCCTCGCTCCGCTCCTACCGTGGACCGGGACTGGAGGAAGGCCTGAAAATCCTCGAGGCCGTCAAGGGCGAGTTCGACGTCCCGGTCCTGTCCGACGTCCACGACACCGGCCAGGTCGCCCGGGCGGCCGAGGTGCTCGACGTCCTCCAGATCCCGGCCTTTCTCTGCCGTCAGACAGACCTTCTCCTCGCGGCGGCCGGGACCGGAAAGCCCGTCAATCTGAAGAAGGGCCAGTTCCTCGCCCCGGAAGACATGCGCCACGCCGTGGACAAAATCCTGAGCCGGGGCAACGAGCGCATCCTACTCACGGAGCGGGGCACGTCGTTCGGCTACCACGACCTGGTGTTCGACATCCGCTCGATCCCCGTCCTCAAGTCCCTGGGTTTTCCCGTCGTCCTCGACGCCTCTCACAGCGTTCAGCGGCCGGGAGGCCTTGGAGAAGCTTCGGGCGGGGACGCGGAGTTCATCCCGCTCCTGGCCAAGGCGGGCGTGTGCGCCGGGGTCGACGGCCTGTTCATCGAAGTCCACGAGGCTCCCGAGCGGGCGCTCTCGGATGGGCGAAATTCTCTTCGCCTCGGGGATCTGGAGGCGCTTCTTACGACGCTGCTCGCCGTTCGTCGGGCCGTCCAAAACACGGAGTCCCCATGACCAACAAGGACATCATCGCCATCGGCCGCCGGGTTCTCGAGATCGAGTCCGAGGCGCTCTCCGCGCTCGCCCCCAGGCTCGACGAGAGCTTCGCCCGGGCGGTCAGGCTTCTGGCCGTTTCGCGGGCGCGGATCATCGTCACCGGCATGGGCAAGTCGGGCCTCGTCGGCCGCAAGATCGCGGCCACGCTGGCCTCGTGCGGGACGCCGGCACTGTTCGTTCATCCCGCCGAGGCTGGGCACGGCGATCTGGGCATGATCCTCAAGAACGACGTGGTCATCGCCCTTTCCTACAGCGGCGAGACGCGGGAGATCGTGGGGCTCCTCGACTTCATCAAGCGCATCGGGGTGAAGCTCATAGCCATCACCGGCCACCCCGAGGCGAAGATCGGCCTTTACAGCGACATCGTCCTCGACGCCCGCGTGGAGAGGGAGGCCGAGCCGTCGGGGCTCGTGCCCACGGCGAGCTCCACGGCCGCCCTGGCCGTGGGCGACGCCCTGGCCGTGGCCCTGATGAGAGTCAAGGGCTTCAGCGAGAAGGACTTCGCTTCCGTCCATCCGCGCGGCGCGCTGGGCAAGAGGCTTTTGCGCGTCGAGTCGCTCATGCACCGGGGCAAGGACATCCCGCGGGTTCAAACGGCGACCCGCATGAGCCGCGTCGTGGAGGTCATGTCGTCCAAGAAGCTCGGCATGACCTGCGTTCTCGACTCCCGGGGAAAGCTCCAGGGCGTCATCACCGACGGCGACCTCCGCCGCCTTTTGCAGAAGCACGGCGCGCGGGCCATGCGCCTGACGGCGGCGGCGGGCATGACCCGGGAGCCGGTGACGATCGACCGCAACGAACTGGCCACCAAGGCCTTGAACCTCATGGAGGAGCGGAAAATCACGTCACTCGTCGTCCGGAACAGCCGCGGAGGAGTCGACGGCGTCGTCCATCTCCACGACCTGTGGCGGACCGAGATGTTTTGAGGAAGTCATGAACATCAATCCGGCCATTTTCAGAGAATACGACATCCGGGGCATCGTGGACAAGGACCTGACGCCCGAGGTCGTCGAGGCCCTGGGCAGGGGGCTGGGCACGTATTTCCGGCGGCACGGCGCCCGGGAGACGGCCGTGGGCCGGGACGTGCGCCTGAGCTCGCCCGCCTATTTCGAGGCCCTGGCCCGCGGGCTTGAGGCCACGGGCTGCGACATCGTCGACCTGGGCGTCGTACCGACGCCCCTTCTCTACTTCGCCATCTTCAACAACCGGAAGGAAGCGGGGGTCATGATCACCGGCTCCCACAATCCGCCCGAATACAACGGCTTCAAGGTCATGCTCGGCGAGGAGGCGGTTTACGGTCCCATGATCCAGGAGATCGGCGACCTCGTCCGGCGGGGCGATTTCGTCGCCGACCGTCCCGGACGCCGCACGCAGCTCGACGTCGTCCCCGCCTACCAGGCTCATCTCCTGGGCGACCTTGAGTTCGAACGGAAGCTCAAGGTCGTCGTGGACGCCGGGAACGGGACGGGAGGCGTCGTGGCCGTGCCGATCTTCGAGAAGCTCGGCGCCGAGGTCATTCCCCTCTTCTGCGAGATGGACGGCCGCTTTCCCAACCACCATCCCGACCCGACCCTGCCCGAAGCCATGCAGGACCTTATCCGCAAGGTGGCCGAGACGGGCGCCGACGCCGGTATCGCCTACGACGGCGACGCCGACCGCATAGGCGTCGTGGACGACAAGGGGAAAATCCTGTGGGGCGACCAGCTCATGATCCTCTTCGCCCGCGACATCCTGTCGCGGCTGCCGGGGGCGACGGTCATCGCCGAGGTCAAATCGAGCAAGCTCCTTTTCGAGGAGGTGGCCAGGCTCGGCGGCCGTCCGATCATGTGGAAGACCGGCCATTCCCTGATCAAGAAGAAGATCAAGGAGGAGCGGGCCGCCCTGGCCGGCGAGATGAGCGGCCACATTTTCTTCGCCGACCGCTATTTCGGGTTCGACGATGCGATCTACGCCTCGGGCCGCACGCTCGAGATCCTGTCGCGGTCCGGCCGGAAGCTGTCCGAAATGCTGGCCGACCTGCCCGTGACCTACAGCACGCCCGAAATCCGGGTTTACGCCTCGGAAGAGGTCAAGTTCAAGATCGTGGACGAGGTCCGGCGGACGCTCGCCGCGCGCTATCCGGTCGTGGACATCGACGGCGTCCGGGCCGAGATGGGCGGCGGTTGGGCCCTGGTGCGGGCGTCGAACACCCAGGCGGTGCTCGTCATGCGCTTTGAAGCCGAGACTCCCAAGCGTCTGGAGGCCATACAGAAGGAAGTCAGGGCCGAGGTCGAAGCGGCCATCAAAAGACTGGACGGCGGCGGCTCGTGAAGCTCGACATACGGGCGGTGGTCATGGCCGGCGGGAGCGGCACGCGCTTCTGGCCGCTCAGCCGCGCCAACCGGCCCAAGCAATTTTTGCCCGTCACCGGCCGGAGGTCCATGCTCGAAGAAACCGTCGCCCGGCTTCGGCCGCTCGTCCCGCCGAGACACATTTACACCGTGGCCGACGCGGCCAAGACGCAAACGATCGTCCGGCTGCTCCCGCGGCTGCACCTGCGCAACATGCTTGTCGAGCCCGAGGGACGGAACACGGCGCCCTCGCTCATCCTGGTCACGGCGCGCATCCATGCCGAAAACCCCGCGGCGGTCGTGGTCGTCCTCCCCTCGGACCACCTCATCCGCGACGTCCCCGTCTTTCTCCGGCAGCTCGAGGCCGGCTGCCGGACCGCGGCCGAGCGGCGGGCGCTCGTCACCTTCGGCATTCCGCCCGCCTTTCCCTCAACGGGCTACGGCTACATCCGGGCGTCGGCGAAGCCCGCCGGCCGGACCGGAGGATTCCTTTTTCATGAGGTCGAATCTTTCGAGGAAAAACCCCCGCTCAAGAAAGCCCGAAAGTTCGTCCGCGCCAAAAACTACACCTGGAACTCGGGAATGTTCATCTGGCGCGCGGACGTCTTCGCCGAAAAATTGAAAACGCATGCGCCGGCGTATGCGCCCGGCTGGGACAGGATGCTCGCCGCATTCAGAAAAAAGCGCCGCCGGGCGGCCGCCGCCGCGTTCAAGACGCTTCCGGCCAAGTCGATCGACTACGCCCTCATGGAGAAGGCCTCCGGAGTCCTCGTCTTTCCGGCCCGCTTCGGCTGGTCGGACGTCGGCGCCTGGTCGTCGCTCTTTGATATCTGGCCCCGGGACGGCCGGGGCAACGCCGCGCGCGGAGAGATCCTCGCCATGGAGTCGGAGGGGAATCTCGTTTACAACCCCGGAAGGTTCACGGCCCTGGTCGGCGTCAAGGATCTCATCGTGGTCGCAACCGAGGACGCGCTTCTTGTCTGCCGCCGCGACGCGGACCAGAAGGTCAAGGATGTCCTCGCCGAGCTCAAGCGCCTCAAAAAAGGATCGGACGCATTATTCTCAGGGAGAGGCACCCCAGGGTCCGGCGCGGCTCCTGGGCCGGGCCGCTGACCCGCACAGGCAGCAGCCGGTAGCCTATTTCAAAGAGAACCCCCGGCTGCACCCAGCCGATGGTCAGTCCCAACCCCGGGCCATCCGATTCAAGCGAGAACCGCTCACTCCCGGTTGAGAACAGGGGGATGGACACCTCGGCCCCAATGTAAAGGGAAGGCGGCCCGGGGCTGAGAGCATAGACCGCGCCCAGGCTGGGAATGATGAGGGAATCGAAATGGGAAGTGGAAACATCGGCGTAGTAGTGCAGCAGGGCGTCGAGGCGCAAGTCGACCGAAAGTTGATCGACCACCGTGTAGCTGGCGCCCAGCCGCAATTCCCCCCACAAGGAATCCCATAAACTTTGGTTGTCCGGGTAGGCGGCGCGCTGGACGGCGGCGAAATCCGGAATGTGGGCCCCGCCGATGCCTAAATAGAAGCCCGAGAACTTGCCGGCCTCAGCCGACGCCACGCAGGCCAGGAACAATCCGGCCGCCCCTACTTTTTTCCAAAGGCTGTTTTTCCCCATGCGACAAGTATAAGTGAGCAAACGAACAAAATCAAAACAATCCGGAAGACCGTCGAACGCAGGCGGCCTCTTTGGCGAGCTCCCCGAACGCGTGATTAGGCCGGTCTTCGCGCGCTGCCGATGATGGTCCGCGACTTCTTTTCAGGACTTTTCTCTGTCCGCCAGATACCGCTTGAGCTCATCCAAAAGCTGCGACGGGTTTTCTATGCGGTCGTCCTCCAGAAGCTTGCCCAGCGTCCCCCAAACAGGTTCGCCGCACCGGATGCATCGCACGCCCTTTGTGGTGAGAAAACCCGCCGACAGCGGATAATGTCTTACGAGATCCTCTATCTCGATATCCAGCGTCAGCTCCGGCTTTTTTTCCATGAATTCTCAACACGCCCCTGATTTCATCTCCCGATTTTTTCCAATAATATGAAGGAAACCAAGGGGGCCGGTTGATGGCATGGGCTCGGCGCCGTGGATACACTTTCCGGGCGTCGACACGGATTCCCGTCCGTCTCCGCCAGAGGTCACGTCGTCATCAGTCCTTGGGTTTCATGAGCTGGTCGAAGGGCGGATAGTCGGCCAGGGATTCGAAGTCCTCGGTGGGATGAATTTCGGAATAAGAGAATCCCTCGCCGATCGCCCGGCGCAGCAATGCGAGCGCGCCGTCCCTGTCTCCGAGAACGGCGGCGATGCGGGCCCGCCAGTAGGACGGCCGCCCGAAAAGATACGGGCGCTCGTCTTCCTCGAGCTCTTCGGCGGCGGCGAGCGCCGCTTCCCTTTTTCCCTCACGGGCCGCCGCGGCTCCCAGGTATCCCAGATAGGAGAGATTTTCTCCGACCTCGGAGTGGAGCTCTTCGAAGCTCCTGCGTGCCTCATTCCAGCTCTCAAGGAGATAGAGCGTTCTCGCCCGGTCGTACCTGTTTTGCACCGTTGATTTTTCTTGATCCGGACGGTTGTCGAACCACCGGAGGGCCTCATTCAGGACTTCGACGGATTCCTTCCTGAATCCATGGGCCCGAAGCTCCCGTGCGGCGGTCAGCATGATAGTCCCCGGGGAATAGCCTTCTTGGGGAGGAAGAGCCCGGCTCTCCTCAAAAACTTTTTTAAGGTCCTTCATCCGGCCGAGCGCGGCGAGGGCCTCGGCCTCTATGAGGAGCACGCTCAGCATCTCCGGAAACTGTTTCCGGCCGCGGCGGGCTTCCTTGAGCTCCCGTTTGTGGTCGCCGAGCATATGGTGCGCCCGGGCCAAAATTCCCCAGTAGTGCCGCGACCAATCCTTGAAGGCTTCATTATAAGGGTCGTAGCGAGCCAATTGATCGACGGCTTCCCGCGGCCGGTTGTTGCGTATCGCTTCCAGTCCGACTTGATATTTAAAGCCATTGTGCTCGAAGTCAGCGGCCAGTTGGCGTGAGCAGCGCAGCTGGGTCTCGTTGTCCCCGCGAAATCCCGCCTGGAGCCAATCGAGGTAATATCTTTCGCCCGGGGAACAAACGAGCCTTAATCCCTCCAATTCCCGGACAAGAGGTTCCGCCAGGCGATAATCCCCTCGGTTGATATGCGCGGTGGCCGCTATGATGAGCGCCGTCCTCAGCTCGGGATCAAGCTCTCGAGCCCGCAGCAGGCGCTCGGCGGCTTTCTCGTAATCTCCGCGCATGAAGATCCGACATCCCTCGAGAAATTCCGGCAGCGCTTCGAATTTCGGCGGCTCTTTCATGATCGAAAGCCACATATCCATGATCGGGTCGAAGATCGAAGCCAGCCCGCCCATGATCCTCAGGCGGAGCGGTTCGAGCGCCGCGACAGGGTCCTCGGCCGGTCCGCCCGACGGCTCGAGCGACAGGATGTTCCTGTTCCCGGCCATGTCCCTCACCCAGGCGTGGAACTGGAGCGTTTCTCCCTGGAGATAGTAGGCCCCGTGGACGATCTTGCCCGCTTTCGTCGCGGCGGCCAGGGCGCGCAGGCCGGTCCCTGAGCGGCGCGAGGCCGAAGAAGCCTCGTCTCCCGGAACGGGCGCGACGTTGAACTGACGGATCTGCTCCAGCCCCTGCATGATCCGCTCGGCGGCCAGGCTGCCGAGCGTGTCGAGCTTGGGGTCGCCCGTCCTGTTCTCGAAGGAGGCGACGGCGACACGGCTCGGATCGAGCTTCGGCCGGATCCTCGGCACAAAGAAGAAGACGGCGGCGATGATAATCGCCAGGGCGGCCAAAACCACATGGTGAAGCTCTTTCTGTGGGCGCTTGGACGCCGTTGCCCGGGACGCCGTCGTCCCGCCGCCGAGAACGGCCCGGGAAGTCGATGGAACCGCCTCTCCGATCCTTTCGAGTTCCGAGCGGAGCGCGGCGGCGCTTTGAAAACGCTCCTCCCTTTCTTTTTCCAGGCATTTCAGGATCACGCGGCTCAGGTCTTCAGGGATGTCCGGATTGAGGAGCCCCGGGTCCCGGGGGGCTTCGCTTTTGTGCTTCATCCCGACCGTGAAGGGCGTGTCCCCCTCAAAGGGGACGCTTCCGGTCAGCATTTCATAGAGGATGATGCCCAGGGAATAGAGGTCGGAGCGGGCGTCCACGTCCTTCCCTTCGACCTGTTCCGGGCTCATGTATTCCGGAGTTCCGATCATGACTCCGGCGCCGGTGCGGCGCTTGCCGGCGAGGGTGCGGGCGATACCGAAGTCCATGATGCGCGCCTTTCCATTCCGGTCGATGATGATGTTCGACGGTTTGAGGTCGCGGTGAACGATCCCCTGACGGTGTGCTTCTTCCAGGCCGGCGGCGATCTCCCGGCCGATGGCCGCCGCCTTGCCCACGGTCAGCCGGCCTGTCTGACGGATCAGCCGCCGCAGGTCCTGCCCCGGGACGTACTCCATGGTGATGAAGTGCGTCCCCTGGTCCTCCATGAGCTCGTACATCCGGCCGACATGGGGATGGCTGACCCGGCGCGCCGTCTTGAGCTCGTTGTGGAAACGCTCGAGGGTGGAACGGTCGGCGGCGATCTCCGGCCGGATAAGTTTCAGGGCGACCTCTTCGTTGAGCGTCTTGTCCAGGGCGCGGTAGACCCGGCCCATCCCGCCCCGGCCCAATTCCTCGATGATTTGGTAGCGTCCGGCGAAGACAGAGCCTGTGGTCAGTTCCTCGTGGACGGCCTGGAAGGTTTCAGTCCCGCCGTCTTGAGTTCCGGGGAGCTGGCCGAGGCTCGATCCGCACTTGGCGCAAAAGGCGGAGTCCGGAGAATTGTCATGCCGGCATTTCGGGCACTTCATGGCCTTATCCCCCTGGCGGTGAGCGAGACAAGAATAATGAAACGCGGGGGATAAATCAACCTGATGTCGGCCGGTTCTTGACAATCCCAAAGCCTTTCCTGTATGAATGGATTTCACGAAGGGAAAACCGAGATGTTCGTCTGGGTCTTTCATCGCGTGACGGGGCTGCTGCTCATCGGGTTCCTGGGCGTCAAGTTCCTGACGTCCTTCTTCCTCATGACCAAGGACACGAAGCCCGACTGGGCGCTCTTCCTCCACACCAATCCGCTCATCGACGCCGTGCTCATCATCTCCGTCGTCTACCACGCTCTCTACGGATTGCGGACGGTCATCCTCGACCTGGGGCTGAGGCGGGAGAAGCTCCTGTTCTGGATCTTCACCGTCCTGGGCACCGTCGTCAGCGCCGCTCTCCTCGTCCTCTACTTCGCCCGGGACTACTGAATGTCGGCCAGCCGCGCCATGATCCGCCACGACATCCTGGTCATCGGCAGCGGTCTCGCCGGCCTGTCCGCGGCGCTCAACGCCGACCCGAAGCTCTCCACGGCCGTGATCTCCAAGGTCCACCCCATCCGCTCCCATTCCGTGGCCGCCCAGGGAGGGGTGAACGCCGCGCTGGCCAACAACCCTGCCGGCCGCGACGACAGCCCGGAGCGCCACGCCTACGACACGATCAAGGGCAGCGATTTCCTGGCCGACCAGGACGCGGCCGAGCTCATGTGCCGGGAGGCCGTCCCGACCGTCCTCGAGCTCGAGCACCTGGGCGTCCCCTTCAGCCGGTTTCCGGGCGGAGTGATCGCCCAGCGGCCCTTCGGCGGGGCGGGTTTCCCCCGGACGTGCTATGCCGCCGACCGCACCGGACAGGTCATGATCCACACGCTCTTCGAGCAGGCCCTGAAGCGGAACGTCAAGCTCTACAACGAGTTCATGGTCACCAAGCTCGTCCTGCGGCGCGGCCGCTGCTGCGGGGTGGTGGCCTACGCCTACGACCGGGGGGAATTCGTTCCCATCCGGGCCCGGGCGGTCGTCTTCGCCGTGGGCGGCTACGGCCGTCTCTACCTGCGGACGACGAACGCCTACACCACGCTGGGGAGCGGAATCGGCCTCGCCTTCCAGGCCGGCCTGCCGCTCAAGGACATGGAGTTCATCCAATTCCACCCGACATCGCTCTACGGCAAGAACATCCTCATCACCGAGGCGGCGCGCGGCGAGGGAGGGTATCTCCTCAACAACCGGGGCAAGCGGTTCATGTCCGACTACGCGCCCAAGGCCATGGAGCTCGCCCCGCGCGACATCGTCGCCCGGTCCATCCAAACCGAGATCGACCGGGGACGCGGGTTTGAGGACCAATACGTCCACCTCGACCTGACCCATCTCGGCCGGGAGAAAATCATGAAGCGTCTGCCGGCCATCCGCGAGATCTGCATCAAGTTCGCGGGGCTGGACCCGGTGGAGACGCCCATCCCCATCCAGCCGGCCCAGCACTACTCCATGGGCGGCATCGACGTCGGGAACGACTGCGCGACCGGCGTCGCCGGCGTCTTCGCCGCCGGGGAGTGCTCGTGCGTCAGTGTCCACGGAGCGAACCGCCTGGGCGGGAACTCGCTGCTCGAGACCGTGGTCTTCGGCAAGATCGCCGGACGCTCGGCCTCGCTCTACGTCAAGGGGTGCGGCGCGGGGCCGGCGGGCGCCGAGAAAGCCCTCCGGGACGGCGTGCGGGACATCGAGAAGCGGGTCGAGGGCTGGGAGAAGCGGACCGAAGGCATTCCCATCCATCATTTCCTGCAGCGCATGAAGGTCCTCATGACCGCCAAGGCGGGGATCTTCCGCGACCGCGGGAGTCTCCGGGAGGCCGTGGACAGGGTGCTCGAGATGCGCGAGGATTACGGCCGCGTCATCCGCACCGGGCGGAACCGCCGCTACAGCCAGGAGATCGTCAACATCTTCGAGTTCGAGCATTCGCTCAAGCTCGCCGAAGCCATCACCCGCGGCGCGCTCCACAGGGAGGAGACGCGCGGCTCCCACTTCCGCACGGACTTTCCCAAGAGGAACGACAGGCGGTGGCTGAAGCACACCCTGGCCTTCCTCCGGAACGGCAAGGTCGAGCTCGGCTCGAAGAAGGTGCGCATCACGAAGTACAAGCCCGAGGAGCGGAAATACTGAGATGAAATACACCTTCCGCATCCTGCGCTACGACCCGACCAGGGACGAAGGCCCCCGTTTCCAGGATTACGTCTACGAGCCCCGGGGGAAAACGACCGTCCTCGAGGCCCTGATGGACATCCGCAACGAGCAGGACTACGACCTCTCTTTCCGCTACAGCTGCCGGGAGGGCGTGTGCGGCTCGTGCGGCCTGGTCATCAACGGCCGCTTCGACCTCGGGTGCCGCACGATGCTCGACACGCTCGACTCGGATACGGTCGTCCTCGAGCCCCTGCCGAATCTCGAACTCAAAAAAGACCTTGTCGTAGACATGGCTCCTTTCTGGAAGGCCTTGAAGGAAGTCGAGCCCTACCTCTTCCCTCCCGACAAAGCGCCCGAGCGGGGATACAGGGTCGAGGACCGGGAGATGGAAAAGATCGACCAGTACGTCTCCTGCATCCTGTGCGCCTGCTGCTACGGCGCCTGCCCGGTCGTGGCCCGCGACGGCCGCTATCTCGGGCCGGCCGCCCTGGCCAAGCTCAACCGCTTCGTCCGCGACCCGCGCGACCGGCGGCCTTTCCGCAACTGGGCGAAGGTCGACACCGAAGGCGGCGTCTGGGGCTGCGACACGGTTTTCCGGTGCAACGAAGCCTGCCCGCGCGAGGTCCGTCCGGCGGACGGCATCCAGGCCCTGCGGCGGACCATGACCTGGAACAAGATCAAGAGGATGTTCAAAAGGGACCGATGAAACTCAAAACGACTCTCTTTTCCCGCCGCAAGTTCCTGAACGGTCTGCTGGCCGGCGGGCTGGGGTCGCTCTTCGCTTCGATGCTTTATCCGCTGCTGCGCTCCGTGATCCCGCCCTACAAGGAGCCCGACGAGGTGCGGCTGCCCGGCGCGGATTTCGACGGCATGGAGCCGGGCGAGGTCCGGTCTTTCGCCTGGGACATCAAGCCCGGTTTTCTTAAAAAGAACGCCGACGGAGCCTTCACGGCCTTCGTGGGCGTCTGCACCCATCTCGACTGCAACGTCTCCTATCTCCCCGACCAGAAAAAGTTTTTCTGCGCCTGTCACGACGGGTGGTACGACGCCGACGGCCGCAACATCGCCGGGCCGCCTCCGGCGCCGCTCCGCCGCCTGAGCGTGAGCGTCGAGGGCGCGGAGATCGTCGTCCGGAAGGAGCCGCCGGCATGAGCGCCCGGGGCTGGTGGCCCGCTTTCCGCCGCTGGCTCGACGAGCGGCTGGGTTTGGAGGCCGTGCTGGGATTCATGCGGCACAAGACCGTGCCCAAGAGCGGACATACGGTCTGGATGTACACCGGGAGCGCCATCCTGATCTTTTTTTTCATCCAGGTCGTGACCGGCGTCATCCTGGCCTTCTACTACCGGCCGACGCTCGAAGAGGCCAACGCCAGCATTGCCCGCATCATCACCGACGTCCCTCTGGGCTGGGTTGTCCGCTCGATCCATTCCTGGTCGGCGACGTTCATGATCACCTTCGTCTTCATCCATATGGTCGGCATCTGGCTTCTCAAGTCCTACCGCAAGCCGCGGGAGCTGACCTGGATGAGCGGCGTGCTTCTCCTTTTCTGCTCGCTGTTCTTCGGTTTCACGGGCTACCTTCTGCCCTGGGACGCGCTCTCCCTCTCGGCGACCAAGGTCGGCACGGACATCCCGCGGACCGTCCCCGTGGTGGGGGATTTCTTCACCAAGCTGCTGCGCGGAGGGGAGGACGTGAGCGGCGAGACGCTCAGCCGGTTCTTCAGCATCCACGTCTCGGTCCTGCCCCTGGCGCTCCTGGCCGTGCTGGCCCTTCATGTCTTTCTTATCCAGAGGCTCGGGATGAGCCTGCCGCTCGAGGCCGAGGTCAAAAAGAAACGCCTGGCCGAGATCCCCTTCTGGCCGAACTTCATCTTCCGCGAAGCAATGCTGTGGCTCGTCCTCTTCGGCGTCCTGCTCAGCGTGGCCGTGTTCCTTCCGCCGGGATTGGGCGGCGCGGCCGACCTGAGGGCGCCGGCCCCCGAGGGCATCAAGCCGGAGTGGTATTTCCTCTTTCTCTTCCAGACGCTCAAAATCTTCCCGCCGAAAATCTGGTTTCTGCAGGGCGAGACCGTGGCCGTGCTCTGCATCCTGGCCGCCGTCCTCTTCTTTTTTTTCATCCCCCTCATCGACAACAAGCCCGCCTCGCGCAAGGGCAAAATCCTGACCGCCGTCGCCTGGCTGATCATCGTCTACGCCCTGGCCATGTCGGCCTGGAGCCTGGCCGGCCCGAAGCCCGCGGCCGAAGCGGCGACCCATGAACTTGCGGCCGGGCCGCGGAGCGCCGGGGAGCGGACGGGGATCTCTATCTTTCTCGCCTGGACGTGGACGACGATCGTTTTCCTCGTCTTCGTGCTGCGGGCCAAGGTGCGCGAGGTCGACAAGCTCAACGCCATCGGCTATTTCAGGGACAAGAGCGGCCCGGCGGATAAATGAGCTCTCCGGGCGTCGAGAAAAACGCCCGGCCGGAAAAAACAACTTGCCGACCGGTGGACACTTCCCCGCCCGAAGATCGTTTTTCAATCGCGTCGAGGGGCGGATGGAAAAGATGAAACGGAACGGACAACAGACGGAGGGAAAGCGGTGACGCCCAGGCAAAGAATCGAATGCTTGCTTGCGGGCAAGCGCGCGGACCGCGTTCCCTTCTGCCCGGCGGTCTACGAGCACAAGGCCGCGCTCGTCGGCGCGACGCCGTCCGATCTCTGCCGCGACGCCGGACTCTTCGTCCGGGCGCTCGAACGAGAGGTCGAGCTCTATGAGCCCGACATCCTGACCGTGGGCTGCGACGTCTACAACGTCGAGGCCGAGGCGGCGGGATGCCGGGTGGCGTATTTCTCCGGGAACGACGTGCCGGCCATTGCGGAGCATGCCGTGCGGGCGGGCGGGGATTTTTCCGGCCTTCGCCTGCCCGATCCCGAAAGAGACGGACGTTTGCCGCTCCATCTCGACGTCGGCGAGAAGGCCCTCGGGCTTTTCGGCCGGGAGAGGCTCGTGCGCGGAGCGCTCTCGGGACCCTTCTCTCTCGCCTGCTCCCTGGCCGGGACGGAAACCGTTCTCGCCGCGGTGCTCGAGGAACCCGAATGGGTGAAGCGGCTTCTTTTTTTCGCTTCCGAAACGATCCGCTCTTACGGACGCGCCTTTGCCGTGCGGGGGCTGGGGATCGTGATTTTCGATTCCGCGGCCTCGCCGCCGCTCCTTTCTCCGCAGCTTTTCCGCGGCCTTGTTCTGCCCGCCGCGGCCGGCGTCGTCAAATACTTCCGGGAGGAGCTCGGCGTTCCGCTCGTCCCCTACATCATGGGCGGCGACACGTCACTCATCCTGGACGACATCCTGTCCACGGGAACGAACAACATTCTGTGCGATTTCAAGGCCGATCTCGGCCGTTATGTGGAACGCACGATCTCCTTGCCCGTTTTGCTGCGGGCCAACCTCGACCCGGCCTTGCTGCTCAGCGGAACGGACGAGGCCATCGAAGCGAAAGCGCGCGTTCTCCTCGAGACCGGCCGCCGCCACCCGCGCTTCATGCTCGGCACGGGCATCCTGGCCTACGACACTCCGCCCCGCGCCGTCCGGGCTGTCCGCTCGGCGCTGGAAGGATGAGGACAGCCGTCCAAGCTGTGCATTTCCCGCCTCGATCCTTCCATCAAAAGACTCGTTTAAAAAAACCGTCGAATCTTTGGCCCTCGATCCGGAGAAGGAAGAATGGGAGGGGAGAGATCACTAGGCTTTTCCTTTCAGCCTATTTTTGCCTGTGGAGCACGATTTTATAGGTCATCCAGTCATTCACGCCGCCGTTGACCACGGCGCCGTCTTTGAGGGGCAAAGTCTTTCCGGAGATCTTGTACAGGAATTCTTTGGTGCCGAACGTTCTTGTATAGAACGCCTTCCCGAGGAAGGCTTTTATGGGCTTGCATCGCACGCTCTCCTCCGGAAAATACTCGTGCCAGGAGAGTTTGACGCCGCCGGATTTGACCTGGCCGGCGATGGGCCGTCCCTCAAATTCCGTCAGGCGCCTTTCGTTGATTGCGGACATCTCCTCGGCATGTTTCCCGCCGGGGAGGAAGAAACACCGGTCAAGGTCCTCGACCACATCATCATCGGCCAGGGATGCGACTTCAGCTTCGCCGACCGGGGACTGATCGAGGACTACGACCTGCTTTTCGGCGGGTGGCGGCGGAAGAGCTGGGAACGAAGGGACGGAAATTCATCCGAACCGGCCGTCGGATTTCGTTTTGGAGGCTCTTTTTTTCGCCATTTCCAGCCACCCCGTCCGGATCTCAGCCGGGCGGTCGAACTCCGGGACGCAGGGCTTGATGTCGAGGAGCGGCGTTCCGTCGAGGATGTCCACGTTCTCGACGTGGAGCACGCCGTCCTCGACCTTGAGGAGACGGACCACGGACAGGCCGATGGGGTTGGGACGCCGTGGCGCCCGGGTGGAGAAGAGTCCGCGCGGTTCGTCGTCCAGGAAAGGGACGACCCGAAGCGCGAATCCGGAGCTGCGGTGGAAATGGTAGAGGAGGATGACGTGGGAAAATCCGTCCAAGTCCTTCAATCCGGGTTGGTATTCTCGAAAAACTTCGACCGTTCCCTTGACGCCCGCGGCCGCGACCGGCTGGATGGGCATGTTCCGGAGATCCTTGAACGGCGAGCGGATCACGCCGATGGCTTTGAAAGTCATGAAGAAAGCTTAGCCCAGGCGATGAGTCCTGGCAAGCGCTAAGGAAACCGTACAGGAATGTCGAAAACACGGCTTTCTCGAAAGCGCTGGCATTTTGCGGGAAACCTTGGTATACATACCTCAGGCCGTCAGCCGGAATAAATCCCGCAGGGCTTCGGCCGAAATGAAGCGACAGAGAGGAAACAATGGGATCGAAGCATGAGCCGTCTCTGCTGCGGCAAAAGGCCTATGTCGAATTCCTTCTGGATAACCGACGGGCCTTCCTGTCGGAGAAAAAGGTGGAGCCGGGAAGGGCTGCCAAGGATGCTCTTGTGAGAAAGTATGAAGCCCGAATCAAGACTTTGAATTACAGGCTGAGGCGGATCGCGGAAATCGAGAAAAAAAAGAGCGACATGGCGAAGATCCGGGAGGAAAGAAAGGCTGCTCCCCGAAAAGAAAAAAAACAGGAAGACGACAAAGCCGGGAAGAACAAGAAAGTTCCCCGGGAGCCCAAAGCAAAAAAGCCCACGGTGGAAAAGAGCGGGACATGAAACCCATCGTCCAAATCGCCGAATCGATCGGGATCAAGCCCGACGGCCTGTAGCTTTACGGCGTCCACAAGGCCAAGGTCCTTGTCTCCCCGATGTCCGGGCCGCGCGGACGGCTCTGGAGGGAGAGGCGGCCTGAGGAGGAAGCTCCTCCACGCCCAAGACATTCGGCAGCGGCCATTGACCGCTGCAGTCGTCGTTTTCCATGAAGCCCGTTTCGTAGCACCCCTGAAGGTCGATATTCAGATTTTTCGAGCGGATGCTCAGGCTGGCTTCGGGACCGCCTTCGGCATGGAAAGCCTTGACGATTCCCAGCTCCGACTTCAGGAGGAATTCGGCGAAGTCGCGCATGGTCATCGGCGAGCGGGCATGCAGAAAAAGAATGCGGCCTGAAGCGTCCATGGCGACGGCGGCCTCGCTCCAGCGCCTGGCGTTCGGCGCCCAGGCGTTCGTTCCTTTGCCTTTGATCAGACGGAGGTTCTGGGAAACGATGCGGTAGCCGGCTATCTTCGTTTCGGCCCCGGCGGCGTCGAGGTCGACGATCGTCGCCGGCGTCAATCCGCTCTGCACGGGATCCAGGAGGAGCACCGAGTTGTAGTTCTTGGCCCATTTCGGGTTGTTGACGACGTCGCCGATCTTGAAGTATCCGGTGTGGGTTCTGTGATCCGCGGCGTACATGCCGGCATTGATGACCGCCACGAGTTGGTATTCTTCCGCCCATTCGCCGGCCCGGAGGCTCTTGCCGCCGCTGTCGGCATGCGTCAGGGCGACCAGCCGGGCGTTGCGGGGGTCGATGCGAACGACATGGAGCCTGCCGTCGCCATGCTCGATGACTCCGGGCAGACGAAGCGCCGCATATTCGATTCCGTTCGCCAGGCTCAGAAAGGAAGGACCGGGGCTTTGTCCGGAACCGAAGAGAAACGGAAGAAGCAACGCACAGACGGCGCCCATTCCCAAAAGACCGGATGACGCCGGAATGCGCGTTCCCCTTCGGTTCGATCTCCGCATCGGAAGGGAGAATAATCGAGGAATGGAGAAGCGTCAAGGGGAATGACTTTGTTGACGGCATCCGCAGGGCTCAATTATACTCACGCTCAAAGGAGGGATCATGAAGCGCATCCCTTTTTTTCTCTTGGTCTTCGGTCTCAGCGCGGCGTTGGCGTTCGTCTCGTCGGCCCAACAGCAGGACAAGGCCAAAATCAGCATCACCGCCGGCGACGGGCATATGAGATTCAAGGATTATGCTCAGGCCGTGGCCAGCTACACGGCCGCGATCGCGGCGGACCCCGGATCGATCGAGGCCTATCTCAAACGCGCGCGGGCCTATCTGGAATGGGGCGGGAAGGCCAATGAAGACCGGGCCCTGGGCGACGCGGCCAAGGTGATCACCCTCGAGCCCGCGAACGGCTCGGCCCATTACACGCGGGGCAAGGTCTATTTCAACAGAGCCCGGGCGGCCGAGAAAGCGAAGGACCAGAGCGAAGCCCGCGCCCTTTTCGGAAGGGCTCTGGCGGATTACGAGATCGCTCAGGTCGCGTATCCTGACTGGGTCTCTCTCCTTGTCGATATGGGCTATGCCTATTTCGTCGGAGGCGATCTCGACCGGGCACTGGCGGTTTTTTCCCGGGCTTACGAGAAGAAGCCCAGCTACAGCCTGAATGTCGACGATTCGCTCTATAGGGTGTTCTCGGAATTCAGCCGGCAAAAACGCGACTTCGACTGCGGGACCGCTCCGAGAACCTGGCATCTGGCCGGCCTGTATTGGATGAAAATCCGCCCCGAACGGGCCGTCCAGTGCTTTTCCCGGGCTTTGGAACTCGGGATGACGCCTCATGACGTTTATTATGACCGAGCCCGCGCCCATGCCGAGCGCCGCGACTTCGCCAACGCCATCGCCGACGCCACGAGCGCCATCACGCTCCTGCCCATCGCCAGCAATTACATGCTTCGCGCTGAGATCCACGAGAAGCAGGGGGACTTGGACAGCGCGATCAAAGACTACACCCAAGCCATCCAGGACAGGAAGAAAGGTCTGAAAAAGTCCTTGTCGCAGGACGATTATCTAACAAAATCCGAAAGCCTCTACAGGCTTTATCTCAAAAGGGCCAACGCTTTTACCGGCAGGAAATCCTGGGACAGAGCTGCCGCGGACTACCTGGCCGCTGAGAAGATGCTGACCCCCGGTCCGGGCAGAGCCGCGATCTATCGCCTGATCGCGGATATTTATGAGCAGAAGGGCGATGCCGGGAATGCGGCCCGCTACAAGCGGAAAGCCGAGGAAAGCCCTCGCCGCTGAAAAATTCATCTGCGCATCTTCGACCCTGAGGCGGCCGGATCCCACTCTCCGGCGACGAGCTCGAGCGGGACTTCATGATTTCCGAAGACTCTTTGCCTTGGTGCGATTTTTGGATGATTTCCTTCGTCATAATCCATGAAACGATATGGAAACACAGGGCCGCGGGGGAAACGGTTGCGGCGCGGGAAGCGGTCTCCCGGCCGGTGATCACGCCGGGGACGGCCACCGGAGGCGTCTGCGGGAAAAATTCCTTAAGGGCGGCCTGAACGGCTTCCTGGACTACGAGGTCCTCGAGCTCCTCCTCGCGCTGGCCACGCCGCGGCGGGACTGTCGGGAGATCGCCCGAATGCTCCTCGCCGAATACCGCTCTCTCCGCGCCGTGCTCGAGGCCGACGTCCGGGAGCTCCTGCGGTTCAAGGGTCTCGGTTCGCGCAATGTCTTCGGCATAAGATTCGTCCAGGAGGTTTCGGGCCGGTTTCTCCGCGACCGGATGATGAACCGGCCCTACTGCCGCTCTTCGAAGGAAGTCTTCGATTACCTCTACCACAGCCTGCGCGACGTCAAGCGGGAGAAGTTCAAGGTCCTCTTCCTCGACACCAAGAACCGCATCATCGAGGAGAAAACGCTTTTCGAGGGGACGGTCGACTCGAGCGCCGTCTATCCCCGGGAGGTCGTCAAGGACGCCCTGCGCTACGACGCCACGTCGCTGATCTTCATCCACAACCACCCTTCGGGCGATCCCGAGCCGTCGCAGAGCGACCGGCAGATCACCCGCGAGCTCGTCTTCGCCGCCAAGGTCCTTCAGCTCAAGGTCCTCGACCATATCATCATCGGCCAGGGATGCTACTTCAGCTTCGCCGACCAGGGCCTGATCGAGGACTACGACCTGCTTTTCAGCGAGTGGCAGCGGAAGAACTAGGAACGGCCCGGCGCGGAATCATCCGAACCGGCCGTCGGATTTCGTTTTGGAGGCTCTTTTTTTCGCCGTTTTCAGCCAGCCGGTCCGGATCTCGGCCGGGCGGCCGAACTCCGGGGCGCAGGGCTTGATGTCGAGGAGAGGCGTTCCGTCGAGGATGTCCACGTTCTCGACGTGGAGCACGCCGTCCTCGACCTTGAGGAGACGAACCACGGACAGGCCGATGGGATTGGGACGCCTTGACGCCCGCCGCGGGGAACGGCTGGATGGGCATGTTCCGGAGATCCCTGAACGGCGAACGGATCACGCCGATGGCTTTGAAGGTTGTCTCGATCTCCATTGCGGTCGTTTTCGGAATCAACCGCCGTTCGGACCGGCGCCGCCGTCTCTCGGCTCAGAAAATCAGAAGCGGACGAATACTCCCGCCAGGAGGGAGAAGCCGGAGAAGTCGACCTTGGCCTCCCGTACGGAAACATAATCCGGAGAGGCGGGCGTCGTTTCCGCCAAAAGCAATATGGGAAAATGCCCCCACAACGTCGCTGTTTCAACGTAGAACAGCCGTCCCTCGGTCGTCGTGGAATTGCTCGCCGTTCCCTCGAATCCGCTACATGAAACCCGCCGTCCGGCGGCCTTGAAGTAAACGCCGAAATGCTTCAACGGGGCCCAATCCAAGCCTATGCCGCCTTGCATCCCCAGGCCGCCGCCGTCGGCGTTGTAGGCGGTGTGAGACTGTGGCCACGAGCCGGCTACGGTGAATTCCCAATCAGCTTCGGCCAGGTAATAAGCCACCCCGGCTTCGGCGAAAAGGTTTAGGCTTCGGGAGAGCGGGAGATAATAGTAAAGGCTCAGGTGAACGGGGACGGCCCGGGCCTTGATGTTATAGGTGAAATCCGCCAGGTGGGTGGAATAGAGCGACAGGTCGATCACCGATCGCTCGGATGCGGAAAACATGCCGGCACCGACGCCCACTCCCAGGCGGCCGGTGATCATCGCCAGGATCTCGAAGTCGAATGACCGGCCGGCCTCCGCCCGCAGAAAATCCCCTTGGGCCGTGTATCCCAGGAAGTTCAATAAGTTTTTCACGGATTCGAAATGGCCCTGAACGCCGGTATTCAGGTCGCTTCCGTCCAGCGAGCTCCACCCGCCTTCAAGACGCAGGCTGAATTTCGACGGAGACTTGGCCGCGGCCGAAAGACAGTATCCGAGGATCCCCAGAACTACGAAAAGGCATAGAAAGCGTTTCATGGCTTATCCTCCTTGCCCTGGGCAAATAGTAAAACCGGTCCTGATGGAAAGTCAACGACAAGCGGCCATGAAACCGCAGGGGAAAAAAGAGGCATTGTCCGTGCGCAGCTTCTAAGATACCATGACGCTGAGAAAACGAAGAAGGAGCCGGACATGAAACCCATCGTCGAGATCGCCGAATCGCTCGGGCTCAAAACCGACAGCCTGGAGCTTTACGGCGCCTACAAGGCCAAGGTCCTCGTTCCCCCGCCGGCCGAAACGCGGGGGCGCCTGGTCATGGTCACGGCCATGACGCCCACGCCCGCGGGCGAAGGGAAGACGACGACGGCCATCGGCCTGACGGACGCCCTGCGGCGGCTGGGGAAGAAGGCCGCGGTCGCCCTGCGAGAGCCGTCGCTCGGCCCGGTCTTCGGCCTCAAGGGCGGGGCCACGGGCGGAGGCGCGGCGCGCGTCGTCCCTTCCGACGACATCAACCTCCACTTCACGGGAGACATGCACGCCGTGACCGCGGCCCACAACCTGCTGGCGGCCATGGTCGACAACCGCATCCATTTCGACGGCGCGTGCGGCCTGCTCGACTGCCGGACCGTGACCTGGGGCCGCGTCCTGGACATGGACGACCGGGTGCTGCGCGACATCGTCATCGGCATCGGCGGACCGCTGCGCGGCATCGCCCGCGAGACGAGCTTCGACATCACCGCCGCCTCCGAAGTCATGGCGATTCTCTGCCTGGCGCGCGACGCGGCCGACCTCAGAGAGCGGCTGGGGAACATCCTCGTCGGCTATGACGGCCAGGGAAAGCCGGTCTTCGCCCGCGACGTCAAGGCCCAGGGCGCCATGGCGGCCCTTCTTCGCGACGCCGTGAGGCCGAACCTCGTCCAGACGCTCGAGGGCGCGCCGGCCTTCATTCACGGCGGGCCGTTCGCCAACATCGCCCACGGAACGAACTCGGTCATCGCCACGCGCCTGGCGCTCGGCCTGGCCGACATCGTCGTCACGGAGACGGGCTTCGCCTCGGACCTGGGCGCCGAGAAATTTTTCGACATCGTCGTCCGCACCGGGGCGGTGCCGCCCCCGGCGGCCTGCGTGCTGGTGGCCACCATGCGGGCCCTGAAATACCATGGCGGCGTCAAGCTCGCCGACCTGGAGAGGGAAAGCGTCTCCGCCATGGAGAAGGGATTCGACAACCTGGAAAAGCACATCGAGAACATGGAAATCTTCGGCGTGCCCTATGTCGTCGCCCTGAACAAGTTCCCGACGGACACGGAGGCCGAGGTCGGGCGGCTGGAAGAGATGTGCCGCCGCCGGAAGGCGCGCTTCGCCGTGAGCGACGTCTTCGCCCGGGGCGGCGAGGGCGGAGAAGAGCTGGCCCGCCGGACGCTCGAAGCCATGGAGGACAAGAGCCGGTTCGGCTTCCTTTATGCGCTTGACCGGCCGCTCATAGAGAAGATCGAAACCGTCGCCCGCCGCGTTTACGGCGCCGGGCGGGTGGACATGGAGGGCAAGATCCGGCGCAAGATCCTCCGCCTGGAGAGGGACGGGTTCGGCGGCCTGCCGGTGTGCATCGCCAAGACGCAGAACTCGCTCTCCGACGACTCGGAGGCGCTCGGCCGCCCGCGCGACTTCACCCTGATCGTGACCGACGCCGCCGTGAGCGCGGGCGCCGGGTTCGTCGTCGTCCTGTGCGGGGACATCATGACCATGCCCGGACTGCCGAAAGCGCCGTCCGCCGAGCGCATCGACGTCGGGCCCGACGGCCGCATCATGGGGATTTCAGGCTGATAGGCGCCCCGCTTGCGCTTTCGAAAGCGGAGGCGCCTAGCGGCTCATTTCACCTGTTCGACTTTTATGAGATTCGTCGTTCCCGGCACGCCCGGGGGGACCCCGGCGGTGATGACCACCGTCTGGCCTTTCCGGACCAGCCCGGTTTTCAACGCCGCTTTCAGGGCCGCGGCGATCATTTCGTCCGTGGTGGCCATGTTTTTTCCGAGAAGGGGGATGACGCCCCAGCTCAGGCCCAGCTGACGGCGCCTCTTCTCCGAGGGCGTGTGGGCCAGGATGGGCATTTCGGGCCGGCACCGGGAAACGAGGCGGGCCGTGCCGCCCGACTGGGTGAAAGTGATGATGGCCGCGGCGCCGATGTCGGCCGCGAGGCTCGAGGCCGCGCAGGCGACCGCGCCGGGGAGGGAGCCGGGAATCGGCTCCGGGGTGGCCGAAGGCGGCGGCGCGGCTGAGAAAGAGGGCATCCGCTCGGCCTCCCGGGCGATGCGGACCATCATCGATACGGCCTCGACCGGGAATTTCCCCACGGCCGTTTCCTCGGAGAGCATGACGGCGTCCGTGCCGTCCAGGATGGCGTTGGCCACGTCGGTCACCTCGGCCCGCGTCGGACGGGGGCTGTCGATCATGGAGCGCAGCATCTGGGTGGCGGTGATGACCGGCTTGCCCGCCTCTCGGGACTTCGCGATGAGGGTCTTCTGGACCTGGGGGATTTTCTCGAGCGGCGTCTCCACTCCCAGGTCCCCGCGGGCGACCATGATGCCGTCGGCGGCGGCGACGATGGCGTCCATGTTGTCCACGGCCTCGTGCTTCTCGATTTTGGCGATCACGGGGACATCCCCGCCGGCCCGTTTCATGTGGCGCCGGAGGACGGCGATGTCGCCTGCGTCCCGGACGAATGATAAGGCGACGTAATCGACATCGTGTCGAAGGCCGAACAGCAGGTCGTCCTTGTCCTTGGCGGTCAGGCAGGACATGCCGAGCGTCCGTGCCGGGAGGTTGATGCCCTTGAAGGAATTCAGAGAGCCTCCGATGACGACCCGGCAACGAATGTCCCGGCCTTTGACGGAGACGACCTCGAGCTCGAGAGCGCCGTCGCTCAGAAGAAGGGTGTCTCCCTTGCGGACCGCGGCGACCATGTTCGGAGCATTGATCGAGACGGTCCGCGCGTCCCCGGGAACTTTCCGAGCCGTCAAAATAAAGGAGGCTCCGGGCTTGAGGACGATGGGGCCGGAGCGGATCGGGCCGATCCGGATTTTCGGTCCGGCCAGGTCCTGGAGAACGGCCACCGGGCGGTCGACGCGGCGGGCGATCCGCCTCAGGTCGGCGATGACCCGGCCGTGTTCTTCTTGGGCGCCGTGCGAAAAATTCAGGCGGGCCACGTCCATTCCGGCCCGGACGAGCCTGTTCAGCATTTCCGGGGATCGCGAAGCGGGTCCGATGGTGCAGACGATTTTCGTTTTGATCATGCGCTCGTTCCCATGCCCTTAAATAGGGTAAATAGGGGGACACAATACCTATTAACCTAATTTCGATGAAAAGTGAATAGGGTTGAAAATCAGGGTTTTTAAGGGGCTATTAGGGGGACACAATACCTATTAACCTTATTTCGAGGCGGAAGCCCCGAGGGTTTTCAGCCCATAGGCGGGGCAATATGAAAGAAAATTCGGTGAGCGCTGCAGTATGAGAATTCATGCATCATTTTCCGGAGGCATAAGGAGATCTTGCTTTGACAGCCGATATCTGTCGATAGAATCGGCCGGAAGTCAAGAATCGCAAGGACGACAGAGATCTGTCGAAGTCCGCATCCGAATAAAGCGGCTAGAAATCCTTCTTTTCCGGAGCGTAGATCAGGATCATCAGGCCCAGCCGGGTGTTGAAGCCCATGATGGGCGCTGCGACCCGCAACTCGCCGTTCTCTCCGGCGTCGATGCTCAGGGCGTCTATCCTGAGAAGCTCTTCCGGAAAGCGGGCGGACAACATCGTCCCCTCGAGCTTCTTGTCCGTCGCCGCGGCGATGACGCCGTCAGCCTTGGCCACGACGATCAGTTTGATGTGGGGCTCCTTAATCAACAGGGAAAGATATTCGTTGATTTGATCGAAGTTTTCGGCGATCATCTCCCGGCGAACGGCCCACGATAGAGGGTTGCCCGAAAGGCGCAGCAACTCCTGGGTTTTTTGTTCCACGGCGAGTCGGCACCGGTTTTCCACGCTTCGAACCGCCAGGGCTTTCCAGATGAACATGCCGATGAACAGGGCGACGAAACAACCGGCGAGAATCAGATTGGTTTTTGTTTGCTTGGATATTTTCCCGGCCGGCCCCGGTTTCTTCTCCGCAACCGGCTTCTCCGCGGGACGCTCCCCCTGTTCGACGCGATCGATGTTGTTTTTGTCTTCCATGTTTTTCATTCTCCTCGTTCTTTCGCCATGTGTCAAGGCAGCGGCTGGAATAGGAGGACGCAATTCTTATTGACTATATCGGTTCTCCTCCATTATCTGCGGGCCGACGCGTTTGGCTGGGAGGCCGGCCTGTACGCCTGGACGGCAAACTCGAACTGTGGGACGCCGTATTTGCCTCGAAGTCCCCATGGAAGAGTAGGCTGTCCCAGCCGCTCTCCTTACTCAAAATAGCGGAAAAAAGGTGAACGGGTATGATGTCCCTCTATTTCAGCGCGTAATTGATTTGAAATCAAGCGATAGTGAAATAAGGTGAATAGGTATTGTGTCCCCCTAATTAAGCACGGAGGCGCCGATGAAGATGGAGGCGACCTTGAGCATCGCCTCGATGACGGGCTGGTAGTAGCCCATGGCGACCCTCGTGGCCTCGACCTTGTTCAGCCCGAATTGCTGTTCGGCATTGAGCTGCTGAAACCAGGCGCTGTCGAAGTCCGAGTGGCCATCCCGATTCCATCTTTTGATGTTTTCCAGGCACATGGCCATTCGGGAGGCGAGGCACAGCTCGTAGGCGATTCCGCTCCGGCGGGTTATTCCATAGTCCGCATAGGAAATCACGTGATCGGACAAAGCGTCTCCCTCGGGATTGGGCCCGAGGGCGATCATGTCGATGTCGTTGAGCAGCGACCGGCATTCATAGGCGTTATTGTTCCCGGCCGTCGTGAGAAGCGAAGACGTCTTTTGCTTAAGCACCCCGAAGATCGCCACGGTCTGCAGGAGGTTCGAGTCCAGGCCTTCCGCCATGCGCTTCAGCAATCCTTTGGCGTAGGAGGGGGCCGCGGCCTTGGAAATGGAGCCGCCCATGGAACCGGCCCACTGGAAGGCGTCGATAAGCATCAGGATGCCGCCCGAAAGCTCTCCTGCCGCCGCGGCGGCCGTCAAGCCCATGATCTCCGCCGCGACCGCGGCGTATTTCAGGGCGTAGCGGGGAAGCGTGTTTTTCAGGAGGCCCTCAAGCTGCGTGTCCGGGATGTCCTCGAAGAGCGCCAGGGCTTCCGCCCCGTATTCCTTGATGGCGTCGAGGTTGATGGTCAGGCCGGTCTCGTCCGCGAGGTATGTTGCGGCTCCCAAGGCCGGAGCGAAGACCTCGTCCAAGCGGCCTTCCAGGGGCAGGAGCAGGGCGAGCTTCCGGGCTTCGCTCTCGTAGCCGTTCCAGGACTGGGGGAAGACCCAGATCAGGGCTTCTTCGCCGCCGGAGCCCAGCCGGACGGTCAGGGGCACCGGGCGCGGAAAATCCGATGCCGTGAGCTTCGCGCCCCATTCCGCCTTCGTGAGATAGGGATACTCCGCCTCTCCGGAGCCGACGGCGTACCTACGCGCCAGAACGACGCCGTGCTCGTTGAAGACGACGACTTCCTTCGACCTGTCCGTTGAGGTGATGTAGAAATCCTGCGCGCCTGCGGGAAGGATGAACACATTGTCGCTCGCGGCCGTGAGTCCGACGCTCAGGCGCTCGCTGCCGAAAATTATGCCGCAGCTTAAAAGAGCATCGAGAGGCGCAAACTTATACCAGGTCCTGTTCTTGGGCCCCTCGTCGAAGGCCAGCCATTGCCCGACCACGAAGTGCCATTCCTTGCCCGTCGTTTCGTTCTTGACCAATAGGGACTCTACGTACCAACCCGGTTTACCCCCGGTGTTGTCGTGGCGGAGGGTGACGAACTCCACGTCGTCGAGCGAAAGGCCGGACACGTTGAATACGTCCGTTGTCCCCGAAACGAAAAGCGACGAATCGTCCCCGGACCGGCTCCTCAGGCTCCACTCCGGGCCGCTCGAGCAGCGCATGCCGTCCGCTCTCTTCGGCCCATAGAGAGCCAGTCTGACGTCGGCGTCAGTGCCGGCACCGCTCCTGTTTCCTGTTTTGATTTCAACCCTGTAGGAAACGGACTCCTGGCCGCCCTCAAGGTCCAAGGCCGGAGGGATGGCCGTCAGATACTCCGAATCCTCCGTTTTCTTAACGGTCAGGGAAGCGGCGGGGTATATCCGCCTTGTTTTCGAGGAGGAAAGCCCCTTGTCGTCCGTGACCTTGAGAGTCACGGAAGCCGGGGAGCAGCTCCGATGAAAAGCGAGGCGCGCCTGCGGGGCGTCGCCCCCGAAGGCGCCGCCCGCGATGCCGGCCGGGCAGGAATAGCTCCACTCATATTTGACGATGCGGCCGTCGGGATCGCGCGAGGCCGCTCCGTCGAATTGAGTGACGAGACTCCACATCCCGTCCTCCGGCGGATCGACCAGGATGAAGTCCGCGACGGGCGGCTTGTTGACCGGCCGGGTTTCGACCTGGACGGGAAACTCCCGGGTCACGGCCCCCACGCTCAGGGTGAGCATATAGGCGCCCTCCGAGGCCGGAGTGTTCCATATGTTTCCGCCGGAGATCGAGCCGCCGCTCGCCGAGAGGGCGGCGAACGATGGGGAGAACGTCACCGGAACGGCGCTGTCTGTGTAAACCGGCGGCGGGACGCTCAGCGAGGCGTCGAGCCAGCCCCTGTTCGACCTCGGAATGCGGACAACGGTGCTCCTGTGCGCTGTCTTTCCTTCCGTTTTCACGTCGCGGAGGAAGCACAGGAAGAGGTGGGAAGAGTTGAGCGCGTCGAGATAGGATTTCTTGGAGGAGGCGAGAAACCCCAGGCTCCGGCCGAATGGGTAGAACGCCCCGAGGTCGCCTGATTCCGTCATGAGCGAGAAGACGCAGTGTCCCGAGGGCCTGTCCGGGTAAGTCCCCCAGGCGTAGAGCTCCCGGCCCGACATCCGCGCTTGGCCGCGGCCGCCGAAGCGCACGCTTTCCTGCTCGCGCGCGTAGCGGAGCGCGAGCGAAGGAAGGCTGTAGGACAGCACGCGCTGGTCGCTCAGGACCAGGACGAGCCTTCCCCCGTCGTCCAGGCCGTGGTAGGTGACGAACTCGTTCTCGAGGGGGACTTCGACCCGGCTGAGGATCGTTCCGCCGGCGTCGAAAACGACGAGAGCCAGGCTCGACCGGTAATTCATCACCGCCGAGAGGGGCGAGGCGACGCCCGCCGCGAGAATTTTGTTCGCTCCCGTTCCCCAGACGTATTGGAAGTCGACGACGCCGGTCATCCGCCCGGCATGGACTCCGCTCAGCCCGAAGTCCTGGAGACCGAAAAACCGACAGGGTCCGCTCTCCGTGAGCAGGAAGAAGCGGAGCGGCCCGGCCGTAGGCCGAGAGGAAGTCTGCCGTTCGCGGATGAGGACGGGGAAGCCGTCCGTAACGAGGTCTGAAGGTTGCGGGAAGCCGTTGCGGAGGAAGGCGAGTTCTTCGGCGGAGAAAGTCCGGTCCGTCCAGCTTTCACTCCCGTCGGCGAGCGAATACAGCAGGGGCGACCAGGTCTGACGGTCTTCGCCCGCGCTTCTGAGGTAGAGGAGCTTGTCCCCGGCCAGCATTTTAAACCGCAAACGCTCCGTCTGGGTGTACTGCTTCTTATAAGTCCCGGTTCCCATGTCGTAGACGTTGCCCGAACTCCCGGACTGCGAAACGACGAGCGCGCCCCGGGCCGCGAGGGGGCTTTCCCTCGTGTAATGAAGCCGCTCTCCGGTGTTGAGGTCCACGACGTGCAGGCCGATCGAGGCTGAGGAAGGAGAGGTCTCGGCCGCGTAGAAGGCCAGCCGGCCGCCGTTGATGTGGAGCGCCGGGCCGGGTAGGTGGGAATAGACATCGACATAGGTCTTTTCCCAAAGGAGGCGGCCTGTCGGCTGGCTGAAAGCCTTGATTCTATGGCTTCCGTCCCGGAGTTTGATGTCGATGACGAGGGCCGTGTCGGAGACGGTCAAAGCCTGTATGGCTCCTTCGGTTTCCACGTGGATGAAAGGCGCGAAGGATGCGCTCGCGGACGAATCCTGCCCGCGGCTCCCGAAACAGGCCAGGCACAAGACGGCGAAAAAGGCTGCGCCGGAGACGAACTTCGACGCGGGGTGAAGAAGGGAACGGCCGCTTCTGCGGCACGAGTGATTTTTCATGTCGCCGCCTCCTTGAACGGGCGCCGATTATTTTCAAGAAATAACACCCCCTCTCCCCCTTGTCAATAAGTGGAAGCATGGAAATATGGGTGGAAATATGGGGACATCTTACCTATTTACCCTATTTCGCCGACACTCCGGGAGGACGCTCGCCGTCAGTTTTTTCCCCCAGCCGGATACCGCCATGCCAAGCACCCGCCTTGGAAGGAGCGATGAGAAAGATTCCGCGATTTGTTTGGCCGCGGATTTGCATTGTTGACAGATCGGCGAACAGGGTGATAGTTTCAAATAGCCATAGGCCGGCATATCGCCGCCGCGGAATATAAGAAAAAGAAATAATATCGATAAGGAAACGGAGGTTCGGATTTTATTATATCCGGCGATTTGACGACGGAGGATCCGTTTGAAAGGAAGGATCAGCGCAATGAAAAAAATCAGATTCATCCTGCTTGGCGCGGCGTTGTCATCCCTGATGTTCTCTCCCTTGTTCGCCCCCCCGCCGGTCGACTACGCGGCCCGGGCCTGGAATTTCATCAGCCAGGCCGCCGCCCTGGGGCCGCCGGCGGGATTGAACAAGCTGATCGGCGGGAACGCCAATAAGGACGCCCGGGGCTGCGCCGTTCAGGTGGGGAAAAGAAATCCGGCCGGCGCGGCCAACATCATGATCGCCGTCTGCCAGAGGCTGATCATCTTCGGCAACACCACCAGACAAACCCGGGCTTACCAGAACCGCAAAGATCCTATCCAGCCCTTCCGCTATCAATACTGGCAGGAGGCCGTCACCCAGTCGAACCTGGCCTCCCGGTTCATCAAGCAAACGTCGAAGACCAATCCGCAGCAGGCCTCTCAATTGGCCATCAGGCTCGCCACCCTCTTTTACAACAACATTCCGGCCAACAAGAGCTATGCGGCTATGCGGAGCACCTTCCGGCAAAAAGCCAAATGGCACCTATACTCCTCGAACTCGGAAAGCGCCCGCTGTTACGCGAATAAAATCAGGAACAAAAACCAGCGGCAGACCGTGCTGAACCAGATCCAAGGCCTCAGAAAAGCCTGGAAATTATAATCATTGAGGCGTCAGGGTCGGGACGACGTTTTCACAAAAACGGCGAAACGAACCGGGATTATGGAACCAGGAAACCCACATTTTCGTATAAGGAAGAGAGATAAAGAAGGAGTCCGGGCATGAGAAAGAAAGCGATTCTTGCAGCGGCCGCAGCGGCGTTGTTTCTGTGGTGTTGCGACATAAGCGTCAACCGCAGCCGGTATCTTGCCGACGGGGAGAGAAGCTCCGGGATGACCACGGTCAACGGCAGCATCGTCATCGGCGCCGGGTGCGAGGTGGACGGCGGATGCCGCACCGTGAACGGCCGCATCGCGGTGGGGAACGGCTCGCAGGTCGAGGATTTGGATACGGTCAACGGCTCGATCGCCGTCGGCGACGATGTCACCGTGGACGGGGACGCCAGGACGGTCAACGGCTCCCTCAAGTGCGGGCCGGGCAGCAAGGTCGACGGCGGCGTGTCCACCGTCAACGGATCGATCACGCTGGAAAATGCCGTCGTGAGCGAGGACGTCGTCACGGTCAACGGCGATGTCCGGCTGCGGGAGAAGAGCCTTGTGGGCGGCGATATCATCATTAAGAACAGAAGCGGTGTCTTCTCCAAGATTCAAACGCTTGATATTTGCATCGAGGGCGGCTCCGTGGTCGAAGGCGGCATCGATGTCCGCGATCCCGACACGAAGGTCAAAGTGATCATCAGCAAGGATTCCGCCGTGCGCGGCGAGATCCGCAACGCCGAAGTGATAAAGGAATAGCAGCGCCGCTTACAGGCGGTCGTCTCCGCCAGAAGGCGGACCGCTCCCCTGCGCCGGCCCAATGTGGTGCGAGCGCTTTTGTTCTTCAGCGGCCCGGATGTCGCAAGAGGCGTTCTCTGACCGCAATGGACCGTGTCGCTCCTTTCGCGTCCGATCGTCTCGACGCTTTGGAGGGGCTTCCTGAGGGCCGTTCTCGTCCGGGCCGGAAGACTTGCCGAATCGGAGTCGTTCGCACCGCTTCGAAATGTTATTGCGGCTTTTGAGCCCCCGTGCCGGAGACAGCCCCGAAGAGAGCCAGGGCCTTGGCGAACGGATAGCGGTTGGCGAACATCGACACCTGGCTCGTGAGCTTGCCCTGGAGATTGAGCCCCAGGATCGAGCGCCACTGGTTGGCCGGCGAGTTGCGGTCGAAATCCGCCTGCTCGGAATAGCGCGCCCCGAGGTAGCCCTCGAGATAGCCCTTGTCCACGGGGAGACCCTTGGGGATTTCCTGCTTGTTGCCCTTGGCGCTCTGGATGTCCAGGTCTCCGAACTGGGAAACGGCGACGTCGACCATGGTGTTGCTGTCCGGGCTGAAGAGGAAATCGGCCCGCTTATTGACGAAAAAGATGTTGCTGTCCACTTTGACCCACTCGTTCTTGTTGAAACGGGTGTGGTCCACGCCGGCCATGATGTTGCCGCCGATGATGTTGTGGTGGATGTCGTATTCGAGCTTAGTCATGACCCGCACGCCGTAGCCCATGTCCAGGAAATCCTTGAGCCGGCTCCAGGTGAAAAGGATCGTGTTGTGAGCGATCTCCACCCGGCCGCAGAGGGAGAGCGCCTTCGGCCCGCCCTTGTTCGGGCAGGTGCCGTAGACTTCGACGGCCGCCATGCGGTTGGCGACAAAGACGTTGTTCAGGATCCGGAGCGTCCCGCCGCGGATTCCGGCCTGGATGCCGAAATTGGCGCCGTTGAGAAAGATGTTGTTGCGGATGACGACGCTGCCCGCCGGAGCGGAGCTGGGAATGGACAGGATGGGCTCAGTGACCGTGGCGTTCTCGCCCGGCGCCTTTACGGGCGGCAGGAGCAGCATGCCCGACTCGACGCCTTTGGGCTTGCCTTCGTCGGGAGAATAGGAATTGCGCGCTCCCATGTCGAAAACGAACCCGTCGACGACCATGCCGTCAATCGGGCCCGTGAACTTTATCATCGCCTTCCGGGCCTTGGCCGCGCTGGCGTTTTCGGGGCGGAAGACGGTCGGGTGCTTGACCGGGTCGCGCCGGGAGAAGTCCTTGGCGAAGCCGCCGTAGAGCTTGAGCGGCTTGTCGATCTCGATGTAGCCGACATTGAACGTCCCCTGGTACGTCCCCTCGGCCACGGCGATCGTGTCGCCTGCCTGCGCGGACTTGATGGCCTTGTCGATGTTCTTGAGCGGCTGGTCCTTGGTGCCGGGGTTGCCGTTGTTTCCCGTTTCAGCGGAGACGTAGAGGACATTGCCCTGCTCGGGATTGAGAATGTCCTGGGCGCCGCCCGCGGCAAAGACCGCCGCCGTCGCGCCGGCAAGAAGCAAAGCAGCCGTGACGAAAAGAACCCGGTTGAAGAAACGCACGATGATTCTCTCCTTTCGTTTCATAGGGGGGCATCATACCTGTTTCCCTCATTTCTGTCGAATGGCTGTTCAATCTATCAAAGACCGTAGCATTGGGTGAAGAAGCATTGATGTCGACGGAGAGATTGAAAAGGCAGGATGTCCCCCTATTTCAATTTCCCCCCTATTCCCATATTTCGGTTGTATAATCATCGACTGAAGAGCCATGAGACCTCCTGTTGCCTGGCTGCTCGAGGGCGAGCCGTGGGTTGTCTATCGGACGCGGCGCGACCTTTTGGGGGAGTCGGAGAAAGCCCCGGCCGTCAAGTCCGTCCGGGCAGCCATGTTGGCCGACCCGAAAGTGAAGGGCCTCGTCGAGGAGCTCGGCGGTTGGCCGGGCATGGTCATCGCCAGCCACAAGAGCGCCGGCCAGCCGTTCCACAGGCTGGCCTTCCTGGCCGACCTCGGGCTCGAGGCCGGCGACCCGGGCCTGGACAAGATCATCGCCCGGATTTTCAAGCGCCGGTCGGCCGAGGGGCCTTTCCAGCTTCCGACCGTCATCCCCGTCCGTTTCGGCGGGACGGGCAGGGAGCAGTGGGCCTGGGCGCTGTGCGACGCCCCCCTCACCGTCTACGCTCTGGCCAAGTTCGGGCTGGGCAGGGATCGCGCCGTCCGTGCCGCCGCGGATCACATGGCCGATCTGGTCCGGGACAACGGCTGGCCTTGCGCCGTCTCGAAGGAGCTGGGCAGGTTCCGCGGCCCGGGCCGGAAGGAAGATCCATGCCCCTTCGCCACCCTGGCCATGCTCAAGGCGCTGTCGGAAATCCCCGCCCTCAGGGAAAGCCCCGCCTGCCGTCGGGGCGTTGAGACGCTCCTCTCGCTCTGGGCCGAGAGCCGGACGGCGCATCCGTACATCTTCTATATGGGGACGGATTTCCGGAAGCTCAAGGTCCCCTTCGTTTGGTATGACCTCATGCACGTGCTCGAAGTCCTGACGCGGTTCCCGCACATCAAGAAGGACAAGCGCCTGCTCGACATGGCCGGGCTTATGAGAAGCAAAGCTGACTGCGAGGGCCGGTTCACGCTCGAGTCCGTCTGGGCGGCTTGGAAAGACTGGGAGTTCGGCCAGAAAAAAGAGCCGTCGCGCTGGCTGACGCTCCTGGCCTGGCGCATCCTCGTGAGGCTGGAGTGAGCCGGCTGACGGTCACAGACGCCGGCCGGCTGCTCCGATCACTGCTGCAGCGGCGCCCGGTCCCGGTTTTCGCCGCCGTCTACCCGACCTTCCGCTGCAACATGAAATGCGTCTATTGCAATTTCCCCGGGATGATGCCCCCCGAATCCGAGCTCACGACGGACCGATGGAAGGACGTGATCGACGCTCTCGCGGCCCACGGCGGCCGCCGGGTCAGCATCCTCGGCGGCGAACCCCTGCTGCGCGATGACTTGGCCGCGATCGTCGGCCATGTGCGCCGCCGCGGGATGTCGTGCGTGCTCACCTCGAACGGACTGCTCGTTCCGGAACGCATAGAGGAACTGCGCGAGCTCAACACGCTCGTCCTCAGCCTCGATGCCGCCGGGCCGGCCAACGATGAGGTGCGCGGCCAAGGAGCGTTTGAGGCGGTGAAAAAAAGCATCGAGGCCGCGCGCCGGAACGGCATCCCGGTCAAGATCAACGCCGTGCTCTCCGGGAGGACTTCGGACGGGCTCGACGGCCTTCTCGGCTTCATCGAAAAACACGACGTTCACGTCACGCTCAACGTCATGCGTTCCGGGACGCCCGCTCTTTGGAGGGACGCGGAAAGCATCAGGGAGAGCGACGGCGACATTCGGCGGCTTCTCCTCAGACTGGCCGGGCTGGCGAAGAAGAATCCGCGGATCCTCTTTTCCGAGGCGACGTACAGGTTCGCCTCCCGGTGGGACGATTATTCCCGGGATCGCTACGAGAAGGATGACCTCGCGTCCCATGCGCCGCTTTTGCGGTCCGGGCCCCGTTGCCAGGCGGGACGCTATTACCTGACGGTTCTTTCGGACGGCAGCGTGACGCCGTGCATGAACACCATCGGGCGGATCCGGGGCGGCAACGTGATCACCGACGGCTTCGCCTCGGCCTGGCGAAGCCTGCGCGACCACGGCTGCGTCCGCTGCTATGCTCCCTGCCTTGTCGAGCTCGATTATCTGTTTTCCCTGCGCCCGCGGGTCGTCCTCAATTTCATCGCCCGACACTTGAGGCGCTA
>Ga0068714_10001021_pt1 | contig 44573 bp, 34 predicted proteins | sample MTBNYHSulfiMetaG_FD_62988 | JGI IMG/M metagenome (GOLD analysis project Ga0068714, IMG submission 62988) | Enrichment culture microbial communities from rom New York Harbor, USA that are MTBE-degrading - MTBE-NYH (New York Harbor Sulfidogenic)... | ecosystem: Environmental > Aquatic > Marine >... | reverse complement strand
CAGACCGCCACCGGCCAGAAAAAGGGTTCCTTGACGACCTTCGCGACCCCCTGCATCAGACCGATCGCCTCCGGTTTCACTTTCGGGGCCCCCATCGGAGGCTCGAAGCCCATGTCCTGCGGCTTGTCGCGGACGAAGAACCAGACCAGAACCGCCAAAATGAGAGTCAGGACACCGACGGCCACAAAGGACATCCGCCAACCGATGAGGTTGCTGACCCAGGCCAGAGGGGCGGCCGCGATCAGGGAGCCCAACCCTCCCATCGCCATCAGGATCCCGGTCATTGTGGCGAATTCCTTCGTCTCGAACCATTCGGCCAGCACTTTCATGGTCGGGACGAACAGCATGGCTATGCCGAGCCCGACCAGTGTGCGCCCTATAATCGCAAGAAAGACAGAGGGAGCGAAACCCAGGATGAACGAGCCTGCGATGGCGACCAGGAAAAAAAGCGTAATCGTGTTTCGCGGTCCCCATGAATCGGAAAGGAGCCCCGCAGGCAGCTGCATCAGTGCATAGGGATAGAAATAGGCGGCGCCCAGAAGTCCTGTCAGGGCTCCGCCGGCATTCAGGTCGCGCATCATGTCCACTGCCACGACAGCCGGGCAGAGCCGATGAAAATAGACCAGTACATAGCCGAATGCCAGAATCCAGAAGATCAACCAACGGTACCTCAGAGCCCTTCCCAATGCGTCCGACACCATCCCATCTCCTCCTTGGAAACGATTTGGGGTTTACGATACGAGTCCTACCCGGGTACGAAACGTCCGGAATCAACGGCTTCAAGCCCAGGGCCGGCTTATCTTGCGGATGCGGGTTGCTTCACTGAACCGTTTACTGGCATAATATCGCTCGAGATGGGTGTCCATCCAGAAGCACCTGCCTCAGCTGCAGTTTTTCTCCAGGGGAGTGGTTCTCGACGGAGGATCGACGCACAGGATCACCTTGGAACCGTTGCAGCAAAAACCCCTTTCTAATACCAGGTAAATGCTGTATACCGCATAACTATATCTTATTTTGACCCATATGGGGAGATGAATTTCCCAAAGCCTGCCATCATGCATCCGGGTCATACCGACAACATAAGGGGGTCATAGATCATGACTGACTTTACCATAACATTTCAGCCCGACAATATCTCCATCAAGGTGGAAGAAGGTACGCTGATCGCGAAAGCGGCGCAGGACGCCGGGGTCTTTATCAACAATCTGTGCGGCGGTGAGGGGGTCTGCGGGCAATGCCGCGTCCAGATCACCGGCGGCAAGATCGATAGGGATGATCAAAGCAGGGCCTTTTTTTCAGAGGAAGAACTCGCCAAGGGGTACACCCTCGCCTGTCAGACGAAAGTGCACGATGACCTCGACGTGCTGATCCCTCCCGAATCCCGGATCGAGGGTGCGCAGATCATGACCGGAGAAAGCGACCGGTCTTCTGCCACGGGCGCTGCGGCATCCGAAGAGCAGCCTTCGGGGCCGTTGGTCCGCAAGGTCTACGTGGAGCTTCCGGAGCCCACCCTGGAAGACAACATGGCCGATGTCGAACGGCTTTTCCGCGGGATACGCAAGATCCTCGGCTGGCATCAATACGAAATCACGCTTCCGTGTCTCCGAAAATTGTCTGAAAAACTGCGTCAGAATGACTGGAAGGTGACCGTGAGCCTGGCGCGGGAGATCGAACGCTACCGCATCATCGACATCGAGCACGGAGATACCAGCATGGAGCCCTGCTACGGCCTGGCGGTGGATGTCGGCACCACCACTGTGGTCGCACAGTTGCTCGATCTCGGCAAGCAGCAGGTCCTCGATGTGGACGGCACCCACAACATGCAGGCATCCTACGGCGAGGACGTGATCTCGCGCATGATCTTCGCCTGCGGAAAAGGCGGGCTGGATCCCCTGCACGCCGCCGTCATCCGCAATATCAACCAGTTGATCCGCAACCTGACCAGCCGCAACGGGATCGCGCCCGAAGCCATCCGGGCCATCGTCGCCGCTGGAAACACGACAATGAGCCACTTTCTGCTCGGACTGAGCCCCTGCTCCATCCGGCTGGAACCCTACGTCCCCACGGCCTATATCTATCCTCAGATCTCGGCCCGGGAGGTCGGCCTCAACACCCATGAAAACGCCATCCTCGAGACCATTCCGAGTGTGGCTTCCTACGTCGGCGGGGATATCGTCGCAGGTGTGCTGGCCTCCGGCATAGCGGAGAGCGAGGCGGTCCGCGGTTTGATCGACATCGGAACCAACGGAGAGATCGCCATCGGGAACAAAGATTGGCTGGTTTGCTGCTCGGCATCGGCCGGCCCCGCCTTCGAGGGGGGCGGCACCCGTTGCGGCATGCGCGCCACCAAAGGCGCCATCGAAAAGGTCCAGATACTAAATGGCGCGGTTCAATATCAAACGATCGGAAACTTCGCCCCCCGCGGAATCTGCGGCTCGGGGTTGATCGACATCATCTACGAGCTGGTGAAGAACCGGATTATCACCCCGGATGGGAAGTTTCATCGGAAGCTGTCCGACCCACGGCTGACATTCGTCGACGACATCCCGCAGTACACCATCGCCGAGCGGGATGAAACCGAGACCGGGGACATCCTCGTGATCACCGAATCGGACATCGACAATCTGATGAAATCGAAAGGCGCGGTCTTCGCCGCGATCAAGGCGCTCATGGACTATATCGGGATGCCCTTCGACCAGCTCGAGAGCCTCTACGTCGCAGGGGGGTTCGGGAGCTTCTTGAACATCCCCAAGGCGGTCGCGATCGGTCTCCTGCCGGATATCGACCGGGAGAAGATCCAGTTCATCGGAAACAGCTCCCTGACCGGCGCCCGGATGTGTTTGTTGTCCGAAGCCGCGATGGAAAAATCCATGACCATCTCCCGGTCCATGACCAATATCGAGCTTTCGAACTATCAGCCGTTCATGGACGAGTACATTGCCTCTCTCTTTCTGCCGCACACGGACCGGAGGCTTTTTCCGAGTGTCGACTATTGAAATCACCGCCGTGGACGGATCATCAACCTTTCCTTCGTTTCCTTACGGAATACCTGTCCTCTGCCGGACCGGTCACCCATCCCGAAACGAAGAATTTTCTTCATTTAAGACGACTGGTCATATCCGTCACCTCGGGACGGCACAGGGAGGGTCTGATTCTTGATTCAAAAAGGCCTCCGGGTCGACGGCCACACTGACTGGCCCTATTACATGATGCGGGAAGGCTGCGGCCTTCCGTTCGCCTGTCTCTCCGAAGGCCCTTTCACAGTCCAGCGGGCCGCCGAAGGGGGTGTCCGCCTCTTCGGCACCGCGCTTTATTGCGAGGATGCATTCAACGGCCCAGGCTCAGCCGGGGTGCATCTGGACCATCTCCTCGCCTTGACGCTCGAAAGGCTGCAGGGATTAAGCATCCTCAAAGCCCGCAAAGATCTCGAGGCCCTGCAAACGGCCGAAGGCGTGCTGGGAACGTTTCTTATTCTGGAAAACGCGGACGCCCTTGCCGATGATCCGGCCCGCCTGACTCGTCTCCGGTACAATGGCGTGCTTCTGGTCGGATTGACGCATGCCGGATCGAACCGCCTGGCCCAGGGAAACGGCATCGAAACCGCTTCGGGGTTGACGGGTGTCGGACACGGGGTTCTCGACGAGATCAAACGCCTGGGCCTCGCCGTAGATGTCGCGCATTTGCATCCGCGTTGCTTCTGGGAGCTCGTCGGGTCTTTCGATGGACCGTTGGTCGACTCCCATACCGGCATCAGGGACCTCTGCCCTCTCAGAAGAAATCTCGACCTGGACCAGGCCCGGGAGATCATGATCCGGGGCGGTGTGGTCGGCGTGACCTTCAACCCGGAAATGCTCACCGCTTCACGACCCTGTGGATTGGAAGACATCTTCAGGCATGTGGACCTGCTGGTGCAGACCTTCGGGCCCGACGGAGTCGCCCTGGGATCCGATTTTTTTGGTTTCGACAATTTCTGTCAAGGAATGGAACATATCGGGCACTTGGAGCGCCTGGCCCGGATAATGGCCTCCCATGGCTACACTGCCACGGAGGTTGAACAGATCATGGGCGGAAATTGGGTGCGTTTCCTGCGGGAACTCCTCACCCGGCCAGAGGCCTGCGCCTGAAGGACATCTTGGTTAAACGAATATGACGCCAGTGCTACAAACCCATTTGCAGCAGGCACAGGGACTGCAGCGGACAGGCATCGTGAAAGGGTTCCGACTCGGGTCCCTTTTGCTTGAGTCTTGCGTTGTCATGGCCCCCCTCGCCGGCATCAGCGACCTCGCCTTCCGTATCCTCGCCCGGCGCCACGGCGCGGCGATGGTGACTTCAGAGATGGTAAGCGCCCATGGGCTGATCCAGGGGCAGAAAAAGACCTTCTCCTACATGAGAACCCTCGATGAAGAAGCTCCTTTGGCCGTTCAGATCTTCGGGGCCGACCCTGCCGTTATGGAAGAAGCCGCCCGGATCGCGGTCGGGTCAGGAGCGGCCGTCCTGGATATCAACGCCGGCTGCCCGGTCCGGAAGGTCGTCAAAACCGGAGCGGGGGGAGCGCTGTTGAAGGAACCTGCGCTCTTCGAACGGATTCTTGCGCGTGTTCGGCGGTGCTGCCCGGTGCCGCTCACGGTGAAGATGCGTACAGGTTGGTCGCACCGCTCCCGTGAGGTGCTCGACCTTGCCCGCATCGCCGAGGGATGCGGCGTCGACGCCGTGACGGTGCACGGTCGATCGGTTTCGCAAGGCTTTTGCGGGAATGCGGATTGGGATGTCATCGGAGAAGTCAAGGCCCGCCTTCACATCCCGGTCATCGGCAACGGAGACATCACGGAGCCGATTCACGCCATCGCCATGATGGAAAAAACCGGCTGCGATGGGGTCATGATCGGACGCGCGGCCATTGGAAACCCATGGATTTTCGGACAGGTGCGCGCACTCGGCGCCGGGCTCGCCGCGACCGCTCCGGGCCTCGATGAGCGCCGGGAGGCGATTTTGACGCACTTTGAACTCCTCAGCAAACTTGAAGGGGGCACCCGCGCGGCCCGCCGCATGCGGGGGCTGCTTCTCTGGTATACAAAAAGCCTGCCGTTCAGCAGCCGCTTCCGGGGCGCCATCACCTCCATCACGGATACCTCGAGCCTGATGGACGCCCTGGACCTCTTCCTGGACAAGCTGACGGCGGCAGGAGCGGCGCATTGAAGGTCAAGCTTGCGAGAACAGCGGGTTTCTGCATGGGCGTCAGGCGCGCCATGGAGCTCGTCCTGACCGCAGCCAATCAGAAGGACGACCGGCCGCTTTACACCTACGGACCCCTGATCCACAACACCCAGGTTCTCGATCTCTTGAAAACCAAGTCCGTCACCGTTTTAAAAGATCTCGAGGGTCTCAGCGGCGGACGGATCGTCATCCGGGCCCACGGGATCCCGCCCGCAGAAAGGGCAAGGCTCAAAGAGACCGGGATGGAGATCCTGGACGCCACCTGCCCGAAGGTGGCGCGGGTTCAAAGTCTTATACGCCTGCATACCCGCAAGGGGCATGAATGCATCATCGTCGGTGATTCGGACCACGCCGAAGTCATCGGCTTGATGGGCTACAGCGTCACGCCTCCTTGGGTCATCCAGGTGGCCTCCCAGGTTGCCGAGCTTCCCGACCTCCAAAAACCTTTCGTCGTCGCGCAGACCACTCAGAACGACGCGGTTTTCGGTGATGTGGTGGCCGCCCTGAAAGCGAGGTTTCCGAATCTGCTCGTCTTCGACACGATCTGCAACGCGACCCACCTCCGCCAGAAGGAGGTGCGCTCCTTCAAAGACCAGGTGGATGCCATGGTCGTCGTCGGGGGGTATCACAGCGGGAACACCCAGCGGCTAGCCGAGGTGGCCCGTGAATCAGGCCTGAAGACCTTTCATGTGGAAACCGAAAAAGACCTCGATCTCAAGGCGCTCGAACCGATGAGCTGCATCGGCGTCACCGCAGGCGCTTCAACCCCTAACTGGATGATACAGAATGTCGTGCGGACCATCGAGAGGGTGCGCGGGCAAGGCGAGTCCAGCCTCCTGAATGGGTGCCGCAAGGTCTTCGAATCCCTCGTCCTCGCCAGCGGCCTCGTTGCCGGCGGGGCGTTTTGCTTCGCCTACGCGGCAGGTTTCCTGGCGGGTCCACCCCCGGAGATCGTTTTCCCATTCATCGCCATGCTGTATCTCTATGCCGTGCACGGACTGAATCGCATCGTCGACAAGGGCGCCGGCGTCTACAACGATCCAGAGGGGGCCGAGTTTTTGACCACACACCGAGGGGTGCTCCTCGGCAGCGGGGTCGCCGCCGCTGCCGCCGCGCTCCTGCTGGCCCTCACACGGGGCCTCCCGACGTTTCTGGCCCTGGCGGCGTTTATCGTCATCGGCCTCATCTACAGCCTACCGATCTTTCCCGACCGGCTTCGGAGCAGGCGGACCTATTTCCGGATCAAGGATATCCCCGGTTCGCGCAGCCTAGCCGACGCCTTCGCACGGGTGGCAGTGATCAACATCCTGCCGCTTTTTTCGACCGATCCGGGCCCATACTCGGCGGTTGCAGTGTCCATGGTCTTCGTCCTGCTGCTGAGCTACGGCAGGTCCGGGCTCTTCGATCTGCTTCATCTGCAGGGAGACCTGATCGTCGGGAAGGAAACCCTGCCCCTGACCATCGGTCAAAAGCAGGCGACCCTCCTGCTGCGGGTCGTGCTCGGCTTTCTGGGTGTTTTTCTTGTGGTCAGTGGCATCGCTGGCTGGGCGGGTGCCTTCGCCTTCTGGATGCTGATCCCCGTCGGCGGAATGATTTTGTGCCTCGCAGCTTTCGAAAAACGCTGGATCCGCTCGGCTCTGATCATGGAGGCCCTGGTCGAAAGCAACTTCTTTCTTGCCGGGATCATCGCCTTCTGCGCCTATCTCTTCCGATGATGGTCCTGAGTGTCATCATCCCTACCTACAACCGGGCGGCGGTCCTGGAGCGGGCTGTTGCATCGGTGCTCGGCCAGAAAACCGATCACCCCGTTGAACTGCTCGTTGTGGACGACGGCTCATCGGACGAAACCCCGAAACGTCTCGCGTCTTTCAGGCATCGCCTAACGCTCCTCACCCACCATCGGAACCGCGGCGTTTCAGCGGCACGCAACACGGGCATCCGGTATGCCAGAGGATCCTACATCGCATTCCTCGATTCCGATGACTGCTGGCTCCCGCAAAAACTGGCCGTCCAAGCGGCCTTCATGCTGCAAAGACCTTCTGAGCTCATCAGCCAGACGGATGAGATCTGGATCAGAAACGGACGCCGCGTCAATCCGAAAAAAAAGCATTTGAAGCCGGACGGGGATATCTTCAAGCCTTCCCTCGAGCGCTGCCTGGTAAGTCCATCTGCTGTTATGGTAAAACGGACATTGTTCGAACAGGTGGGATTTTTCGATGAAGGATTGCCGGCCTGCGAGGACTATGATCTCTGGCTCCGGATCAGTGCTCGCTGGCCGGTTCATTTCATACCGCAGAAGTTGACCGTGCGTTACGGCGGCCATCCCGACCAGCTCTCCGCCCGCTTTCGCGGCATGGACCGCTTCCGCATCGTGGCCCTTGCCAAGATCCTGCGAAGCGGGGTCCTCGACCCCGGCCGGAAGGCGGAGGCATGGACGGAAATGGCCAGAAAATGCACGATCTACGGGAACGGATGCCTCCGCCGCGGAAAGCGGGTCGAGGGGATCTTCTATTTGAACCTGCCAAAGGCTATGGCCGATGCAGCGGGCATTGCCCGATAGGGGGCTGCCCGTAGCCCCATACCTGTCTATCGGCGGCGCGGACCCAGCGCCTCCCCGCGCACGAAACGCCCGGTCTTGCGCAGGCCCGGGCCTGCAGCTGCTTCATTCAACGCGTCATGAAAGGGGCTCGAGAATGATCTTGTGATCGACGAGCGAAAGGGTCTTGACACGCGCCTTCAGGAGGCGCTCCTCGCCAAAGAGATTGACGATCCGCACCCCCTCCGGCTTCTCTTCCAACAAATCGACGCTTTCGAGCACCAGGTTCTCCCGGCCTGATTCGAACAGGTATGCCTTGGATTCACACATCTGACTGCACCTCCCGTATCATCTCCACGACCTTCAGGACCAGATGAGGGAGAGGATCTCCGGATACGCCCACCACCTTGACGGGTTCCTGGGTCAAAGGAATCAGTATCTTTCTGGCGCTGCATGAACCGACAGCCGCCGCAATGGCGGCAGTCACCTCACCCATCATGGCGTCTGTAATCAGAATGCCCAGCGGTCCTGCAATGATGTCGGCCTTTCGGCTGCTTGAGACAATCGCGTTTTCGCCCGTTCCTCCCCGATTGGCACCCGCTTTCATCATTCTGGATGTAGCGATCGAATTGGTGCCCAGGGCGAGAATCTCCAGCGCATCCCCCAAATTCTCCCGTATGCCCTTGATGATGGCGGCACCGATTCCGCCTCCTTGCCCATCGATGACCATGATCTTCATGGCGCAACCTTTCCTGAGGAAAATGGCGTGGAACGCATTGACAATAACCTGAGTTACCCTGTATTACAATCTGGCGTGATTTACAAGGGGGAAGGCTTGATCTGAATGCGGTTTTTTCCGTCTGTACTGCGGCAAACACCCGAACCCGCCCTTCAACCTCGGAGGGGATCAGAATTCATGGGCACCCTGTTGTTCCTCGGTATCGGCGCTTTTCTTCTCGGTTCCATTCCATTCGGCCGTCTAGTCGGTTACTTCGCCGGCCATATCGATGTGCGGAATGCAGGCAGCGGGAACATCGGCGCAACCAACGTCGCCCGTCAATTGGGAATTGGATGGGGGCTCTTGACGCTTGTCCTCGATATGCTCAAAGGGTTTCTTCCCGTGGCCGCGGCACAGCGGCTGGTTTCGGGGGACGCGGCGGTGTATGCCGGCATCACCGTTGGCCTGGCAGCCCTTCTGGGGCATCAGTTTTCCGTATTTCAACGGTTCGCCGGGGGTAAAGGCGTAGCAACCGCCCTTGGGGTCTTTCTGGCCCTCTCTCCGGTTGCCTGCTTGACAGGCCTCGGAATCTTCGTGGTTCTGGTCCTGAAATGGAGATACATCTCGCTCGGCTCTCTGGCTGCCGCCGCTTCCGTACCTATCACCCTCCATCTGCAGGATTTTCACCTCTCGGTCGTGCTCGGAGCCGTCATTGGCGCGGCTTTGATCTTCTTTCGACATCGCCAGAACATCCTGAGGCTGATCCGCGGCCGTGAGCCGAAATGGGGGCAAAAGATCTCAGGCGAACTGCTGTAGCAAACGGTCGAGTTCCTCATCGGAGTGGAAATGGATCACGATCCGCCCCTTTTTCCCCCGCCTTCTGATCTCGACCTGCGTTCCGAGGGAGCGCCTCAGATCCTCCGACAAGGCACTCAGGTAAGGATCGCGAATGCCCAAGGCCGGGCGCTTCTTTCCCGTCTTCGCCATGTCTTCGAGCTGCCGGACGGAAAGACCCTTCTGGATCACCCGATCTCTCAGCGCAAGCTGGCGTGCGGGGTCTTTGATCCCGGCCAGGACCCGGGCATGCCCCATCGAAAGTGAGCCATCGATGACGTTCCTCTGAATGGACTGCGGCAGGTTGAGAAGCCGCAGCAGGTTCGTGATCGAGGTCCTATCCTTCCCCAGCCGCTTGGCTAGAGCTTCCTGGGTAAGCCCTGTCTCTTCGAGCAGGCGTTTGCAGGCCAGGGCCTCTTCGATGGCATTCAGGTCCTTGCGGTGGATGTTTTCGATCAGGGCGAGCTGCAGGGCCTCGGCCCCGCTGACGTCCCGGATGACAACCGGCACCCGGTCGAGCCCCGCTCGTTGCGCCGCCCGCCATCGTCTCTCGCCGGCAATCAATTGATAACCCTGATCTGTTTTTGTCACCAGCAGGGGTGTCAAGATCCCATTTTCGCGCACGGATTCGGCCATGGACTGGAGTTCGGGTTCGGAAAATGCCTGGCGTGGCTGATAGGGGCTCGGCTCGATAGCGGCAATCGGGCACAGAAAAAAGTGCTGCCCTCGCCCGCCTTCGAGGTTCTCGGCCTCCGGTATGAGGGCCGCCAATCCCTTACCGAGCGCCTTTCTTTTTACCATTGTCGCCGATTCCTTTCTGGATCAGTTCCTTTGCAAGTTCGAGATAGCTCTGGGCACCTTTGCAGCGGATATCATACAGGAGAATAGGCTTGCCGTGGCTCGGGGCCTCACTCAAACGGACGTTGCGGGGAATGACGGTCTGCAGGACGCTCCCCCCGAAATGCTCTCTGACCTCCCCGGCGACCTGCTGGGAAAGGTTATTGCGCTGATCGTACATGGTCAACAAGATCCCGGCGATCGCAAGGGTGGGATTCAGCGTCTGTTTCACGGCTCGGATGGTGTGCAGAAGCTGGGAAAGTCCTTCGAGGGCATAATATTCGCACTGCAACGGGACCAGCACCGCATCGGCGGCGGTCAAGGCATTGACGGTCAAATACCCCAGTGACGGCGGGCAGTCGAGAAAGATATAATCGAAGCCCCCACGGACCAGGGAAAGCCTCTCCCGCAGGCGGTATTCCTTATCGGGCATCCCAGCGATCTCGACCTCGGCGCCGATGAGAAGGCTGGTGGCCGCCATCAGATGGAGCTTCGGCATTCCGGTGGCCGTGACGACACCCTCCGTACTCCCCGCCTCGGTGAGGAGATCGTAAAGCCCCTTTCCCATCTGCCTTCTGTCGAATCCCAGTCCGGTGGTGGCATTCCCCTGCGGATCGCAGTCGATCAGAAGGCACGTTTTGTCGACTGCAGCCAGGGACGCGGAAAGGTTGACGGCCGTGGTCGTCTTTCCTACCCCGCCCTTCTGGTTGACAATGGCAATGACCACTCCCATGTCCGCCTACCTTTCTGCACAGCATCACTCGATCCCGGCCTCCTCCAACCAGAGGGAAAAATGTGAGTGTCTCATGGCCGGATTCGAGGCTTTATTGTTTGATAACACAAACCGAATTCCTTGAAAAGACCAAAGCCGGTTTCACGTGAAACAACCGCCCCCGGCGTTGTTAACACCAAAGTGGAACGGAGCGGTAAACGGCGGAAAACCTTGGTTCCCGCAGCCTTGTTCCTTGACATGCAGCAGGGATGGCGCGTATCGTGCACTATTCTCGGAAGGAGGTCTTATCACCCATCCTCAACCCGGTTGCACGCCCTATATTAGAAGCCGGGAGACCAGATTATTTATCATAAATATCCAAGAGTTGCTGTGATCGTTCCAAATGTGGAAGGGTTGCCCCAACGAGCAAACCGTTTAAAGGCCGCCCCCCCGCAGGACGGAAACGTATTCAAAGCGGCCCTGCACCCCCAGACCGGCTCTCACCATCGCCGGCGCCCCCCTCTATCGCGACGGAGAAACGCATGGGATCGAATCATCATATTCTGCTCGACCACGGAAGCGGCGGAGAGGCCTCACAACGCTTTGTCAAGGAATTCGTCCTGAAATTTTTGTCCAATCCTTTTCTGGAAAAAATGGATGACAGCGCGGAGCTGATCATCGAAGGCGAAAGATGGGCTTTTACGACCGATTCCTATGTGGTCGATCCGATCTTTTTCCCGGGGGGGGACATCGGCTCATTATCGGTCAACGGAACCGTGAATGACCTGTCTATGCAAGGGGCCCGGCCGCTTTTTCTTACGCTGGCTTTCATCCTCGAGGAAGGTCTTCCCATGGAACAGCTTTCGGCAATCCTCGAAAGCATTGCGGCGACCGCCGACCTCGCGGGGGTCAAGATCGTCGCCGGCGATACGAAAGTGGTGCCCAGAGGTCACGCAGACAAGATTTTCATCAACACCGCCGGTCTGGGCTTGATCCCCCCCGGCATCCATGTCGGCGTGGAAAACGCCCGACCCGGGGACTGTGTCCTCGTAAGCGGTTCCATCGGGGATCACGGGCTCACTATCCTGACGCAGCGCGAAGGGCTTCGCCTCCAGACACCGCTCAGGAGCGATTCCGCTCCCCTCAACAAGCTGGTGGAGGCCCTCTCCCCTCTCGGCCCACAGCTCCATGTGCTGCGCGATCCGACCCGCGGCGGTGTCGCGACGGCCCTGAATGAGATCGCACAGCGCTCTGCTGCCGGCATCCGGCTGCACGAGGACGCACTCCCTTTTAAATCGGGCGTCCTTTCAGCCGCTGAAATCCTAGGGATCGATCCGCTCTATGCCGCAAATGAAGGCATCGCCCTTGTCATCACGGCACCCGATGCCGCCGATGCCGCCCTCGCATCCCTCCGTCTGGTTCCCGAGAGCCGCGACGCCCGGTTGATCGGGGAGGTGACGGATGAATTGCCCGGCAAGGTTCTCCTGCAGACCCGGGTTGGAGGCACTCGTATCCTACCCATGCTGAGCGGCCAACAACTCCCCCGCATCTGCTGATTCAAGGGCAACCCGCACAAGTCTGTCCAGCAAATCGCTCAAATTCAATCCGGCTGTCCGGGCCGCTAAAGGAAAAAGGCTTCTTCGGGTCATGCCTGGCAAGGTGTTTGTTTCGAGAACAAAGATGTCGTCTCCCTGGAGGATCATATCGGTCCGGCTCCACACGCCGCAGTGAAGCGCCCGATGCGCGGTTTTCGCCGCAACAGAAAGCCGTTCGGCTGTGCTGTCCGCAAGAACGGCCGGACAGATTTCTGCGGCTCCGCCGGGTGAGTATTTGGCGGCATAGTCGAAAAATCCGGCACCGGATCTCGAGAAGATCTCGATCAACGGCAGCGTCTCGAGCGATTGGCCTCCGATTACGCAACACGTGATCTCGCGCCCGTCCAGGAAGACCTCCACCATGATCTCCTCTCCATGCTCGAAGGCAAGCTCTATCCCTTTCAGGACTTCTTTTTCGTCCCGGCACAATGACATCCCGATGCTCGACCCTTCCTCGACGGGTTTCACAACCAGGGGCAGCCCAAGCTTTTCGATAAGTTCCCCGACTTTGACTGGTCCGTCCTTCGAGAGAACGCTATATGGCGCAACCTTCAATCCCGCCCGGCAATAGACATCCTTGGCAATCTGTTTATTCATCGAAACGGCGCTGCCTAGAACGCCTGATCCCACCATGGGAATACCGAGGATCTCCACAAGCCCCTGCATGCAACCATCCTCGCCCCTCTTCCCGTGCAGCACACTGAATACAACATCGAAATTACCGGGGCCGCCGACCAGGGTCTGCAGATTCCGGGCGGGGTCGATCCTTTCGACGTCATATTTGCCCTTGTCAAACGCCTCATAAACCGCGTCACCGCTCGCCATCGACACTTCCCGCTCCCTTGACCACCCCCCAGCCAGTAAGGCCACTCGTATCTTCTGCATATTCTTATGCTTAGCCTCCATTCACACCGTCTGTCCTTCAGTCCAGGAACTGGACCTAAAACAAAGAATACCCGCCTCTAGCCAGCAAACCGCATGCACCCGCTCATCGTTCTGCAGGAAGTACGACCGTATTCCGATATCGAAAGAGGAAGACCTCGGAGGCCTTCTCCGCCCGCCGGCATCCGTGCAGCGCGCTGGCAGATCCGTCAAGCCGGCAGAACTCATGAGACGCCGCTCACGCCCTGCCGACGAATCCTTCCGCCAGGAGCCGTCTGATCGTCCAAGCCGTCTCTTCGCTATATGCCCGTTTCCAAATCGAAACAACAGATTTTCCTCACAACCTTCGGGTGCTCGGCCGCACCCCTGCGAGGCGGGTCCCGATTCAGCCCATATCGAGGAAAGCCAACGCTTCTGCATAGGCCGCGTGTAGCCCGCACACAATCAAAAACGTAGATCAGCGGCACGATCGGCAAAAAAGACCGTTTTCCGATGAATCCTGAATATAACATCCTGGAAACAAAGTGCGAAAAAATTTTAGAACCATTTTTGATTTTCATTTCAACCTAATGAATGAATGAATGAAAGCCTGGCTCCCCACCCGATCATGGATTGCCGATGTCCGCTCCCTTTGACTCCAACATCAGCACCGCCATCTTCACCCTTCTCTCTTCACGAAGGCGGGAGCCTCCCCAGCGGTGAAATGGCGGCCTCAAAAGGGAGCCCGCGCGACTACAACCGCCCTGAGCCAGGATTCTCCTTCAGCTTTTCGAGACCAGGCTACCATTTGCCCAGGTCCTTGGACATACGTCCAGATTCGCGAACCGTAAAAAAAGAAATTCGAAGAAAAACAAAGAAAACCAAAGCAAAAAAGAGTTCTAGAATGTGAAAAATTGGATCAACAAACCTGAACAATACGCTAACAGATTGATTTTACATAATTATCATAAAACCAGATTTCCCCTTGTGAACCGGCCAGTTACCACGTTTGCCCGAAATTCTTCTATAGAAAAGGGAGGGTTACTTTTTGTTCAAAACAGGGGGCACCATAAATCCTCTCCGGCTCCGACATCCTTTGACAGGCAAGCGGGTTTCTTCTAGAACAGTGTCCACGCTTTCGATTGTCATCGTCATCTCGCCTCTTGAATATTCCAAAACATTTTACTTTCCGGGAGTAGCGCATGAAGTCCACTTGGGAGGAGGTCAAGAATTTGCTCAAATCTGAACTTCCGAATAACCATTTTACCCTCTGGATCAATCCGCTTACTTGTCTGAACCATCATGCTACGCAACTGGTCCTTGGTTGTCCGAACAAGTTTTCCCGAAAATGGGTGAGCGAAAATTATCTTCCGCTCATACAGAAGAAATTTCATGAAATCGGGGGTGCAATACCTGAGATCCAGCTTCGCGTGCAACCAGCCGGAACTTGCTCAACTCCCGCGAGAACTGAAGACGAACCCCTGCAACTCCCATTGCCCGCTATAGGGGTCCCCACTGGTCCAAAGCCACTTAGTCGTCTGGGTGATTTTACCTTCGATTCTTTCGTAGTGGGTCCCTGTAACGAGTTTGCCTACTCCGCTTCAAAAGCCATGGCCTTGAACGAGCGCTGGGATTACCACTCCCTTCTGATGCTGGCTAATACCGGCCTGGGTAAAACGCATCTAGCGAAGGCGGTCGGATGTCAACTGCTCCGTGGGAATCCCGGTTTGCGCGTCAATTATGTCACTGCCGAAGACTTCACGAACGAGATGGTTGTCGCGTTGAAAAATAATCAGATAGATCAATTCAAACAGAAATACCGGCGAAGCTGCGATGTTTTATTACTTGAAGAGATTCATTTTCTTGGTGGAAAGGAGAAAACTCAGGCGGAATTGGGACACACTTTGGATGCTCTTGCCAACGACAAAAAGAAAATCATCTTCACCAGTGCTATGCCCCCAAAAGATATCCCCAGCATGTCGAAAGAGCTGTCCTCGCGCCTCACCTCAGGCCTCGTCACGACTATCGGCCGACCCGATTTCGAAACGCGCACAAGGATTCTCACCAGGAAAGCTGACCAACATCGGCTCAAACTCGACAAAGAAATTATAAATATGCTGGCAGATGCGCTGAAAAGGGACATACGGCAGATGGAGAGTGCCCTTAAGTGTATTAGAGCAAAATCAGAACTGCTGAATGTCAAGATTGACCAGCAACTTGTTCGCGAAATTCTCTCATCACTGGTTACAATAAACCGATCATTGTCCTCTAAAGATATAGAAAAGATGGTATGTCACTACTACAAAATAGACTCTGAAATGTTACAGTCTAAATCGCGCAAAAAGGTTTTTGCATTTCCACGAAATGTTTATGCGTATCTCTGTAGGAAATTTACTGATGAAACGCTTGAATGTATTGCAAAACGGATCAACCGCAGCCACTCCACAGTCCTTTACGCTTCCGAGCTGGTAGAGAAAAAAATGAAGACCGATAACACCGTTCGAAAGCAGATTGCCTTTATCAGCGAAAGACTCGAAGAGCTTACTAAATCGTGAATCGTTCAGTCCTTGCTAAATATTCCTTGGTACTTCTCGCGGGGGCATTGTCTTTTGCTTTGCTGTATCTACTTGCCCTTTCTGTGATCTCCATTTGGTTTGGCATCGTACAAATGGATCGATCGGGATTCTGGCTGCCAATGGTTGCCGGAATAGTGGGTGTATTCTTTTTTACAGCACTGTTCTCCGCCCTTGTCTTCCGTTTCATCGATAAGTTTCGTAGATCAGGGGCCGCTTCCCCTTTTTCTTCCGATCCGTTTTCTTCCGAGCAGAATTGATCACCGTTAAATGAATTCTTCTTCGTAAAACTTTCTTAAAGACTGTTCATCTTTAGGAGATAAATTAAATCTCATGGACGCCTCCTCGATCAACCTGGCCGGAGATCTCCCAGGTTCGGTCTTGAGAATTTCCGAAATCCATTTTACTGCTTGCCTTACATCTTCCCCCTTCAATTGAATTGTAGACATGCTCCTCCCCTCGATATGCAATAAAAATGTTTAAAAAATGGTGATATCCTCGAAATTTAATGTTTTTGCGGAGGTGCCCGGCAGGTCGCCGCTTTAGTAGAACTCGAGATTTACGCCAGGATGCGCGAATAAGCTTTTTGGCGGTCGAAGCTCCATTTACATTCGCAAGGATACATCTCCCGCAAAAACAGGCTCTTCTATGCCGTTTGACCGTTGAATCAAAAGAGCCCCGTCTTTTCTCAGGCCTGTAACAATGCCTTCGAATTCACCGTCATCCCGTATTACAATCACGCGTTTACCGAAAAGGATGAAACGGCTCAGCCAAGCTTCTTCGATATGACGCCGTTTCCCGCATTCGAGAAACGAAAATTCTCGTTCGAATCCCTGCAGAATCTCTCCAAGCAGATCTTCACGCTTTATAGATGCGCGCGCTTCTCGGCTGACGCTGGTCACCGGGTAGGGCATTTCCTTGGCCTTCTGCGGATTCCAGTTTACATTGAGGCCGAGCCCAGAAACGATATAGCGCGTTAGACTTCCGTCAAAGCGCGCCTCGGTGAGAATCCCTCCGACCTTGTTGCCCTCGAGGAAGATATCGTTGGGCCATTTGATCATCCCCGCCAAACTCGCCACCGCCTCGAGGCCTTGGCAGACCGCCAACCCCAAGCAGGCAGTGACCCAAAAAAGATCATCTGCCGGAAAAGAGCTTCTGAGAAGAAGCGAAAAAATGAGGTTCTCACCCTTCGCCGCCTCCCAAATCCGACCCCTCCGGCCGCGCCCCCCAGTCTGATATTCCGCCCAGACCAAGGTCCCATGCGGAGCATTCTCCTCTCCCATTTGCTTGGCCAGCGCCTGTGTCGACGGCACGGTCCCAAGCCAATGAAACTGTTTGTACAGGCTCGAGCCGCGAAGCTTTTCGAGGACCGCTCCAACATTCAGGAGACTTCCAGATTCGATCTCGTTTCCCTCCACCTTCAGTGCTCGAGCTCCACCTTGAGCTGCCGACTCATCAACTCGCGTACAGCCGAGTGCGGATCCTTGTCCTCATAAAGGATCTCGTAGACCTGGGCCGTAATCGGCATCTCCACATTCATTTTTTCTGCAAGTGTATAAGCGGAACGCGCGGTCTTGACTCCCTCCGCCACCATCTGCATCCCTGCAGTGATTTCTCCGATCTTCCGGCCGCGCCCTATTTCCAGCCCGACTGTCCGGTTTCTGCTCAAATCACCGGTGCATGTCAACACCAGATCACCAATCCCGGCAAGACCCGCAAACGTATGGGGATTTGCGCCCAGCCTGACACCGAGCCTTGTCATCTCAGCCAGCCCCCGGGTGATCAGCGCCGCTCTGGCATTGTGACCGAAATGCAATCCGTCGGCCGCACCGGCCGCTATTGCAATCACGTTCTTGAGGGCCCCTCCCAGCTGTACGCCGATCAGGTCGGCGGTGCCATAGACGCGCAACCACTCCGTATTGAAGAGAGGCTGCAGTTTTTGTGCGCAATCCAGTTGACGGGCCCCGATGGTAACCGCTGTCGGCAAGTGGCGTGCCACCTCTTTGGCAAAACTCGGTCCTGCCAGACAAGCGAATCGATCCCGCCATTCTTCTCCCAAGACCTCTTCGGCAACTTCGGACATCAGCATCAGGGTCTCGTTCTCGATTCCTTTCGTGGCGGCGATCAATATCACATCAGAGGCGAGATACTCCTTCAGTCGGTGGAGGACTTCCCGAAAAACATGCGAAGGAACCACGAGCAGCACAACCTTCCTGTCTCTCACCGCTTCCGCCAGGGAACGGACCGGCTCGAGCCGGTCCGAGAGCGTGATATCAGGCAAAAAGACACGATTGACACGATTGACACGGATCTGCTCACAGACCTCTTCTTCCCTCACCCATAACTTTACATCACATCCCTTTTCAGCCAACAAGTTCGCGAGCGCCGTTCCCCAGCTTCCAGCACCAATAACAGCAACCTTGGAAATATCAGACATCCCGGCAAGCCCCTCCCTTAATTCCAAGCAGCATAAAAAAGCCGATAGATAATCCATCTAGCTATTTTCCATCCCGAAGTGGTCTTTTGGCCCAATCTCGTCGTCAATCTGCACGTTTGCTGGTCCGGCGACCACCAGGTCGCCTCCGCGCAATCGCTTGATTTTCTTGATATTGGCCAAACTGGGACCCGCCCCGCAGCGATGGGGCTAAGCAGACGCAGCGCGTCAAGAAGCCGCGACCCGTCGCAAAGCGGTGGGACCGAGCACCCGAAGGGTGTGAAAAAAATCCTCATTTCTGGATGGAAACCAGCTAAATCCTAAAAATACAATGTATCTTGAAAAACAGCGCAAGCTTGCGTGTTTTAATCAATCCTCCATTACCTTGGCAACCCCTGCAACCTTTTCATCCTCAGCCAAATCAATGAGCTTGACACCCTGGGTATTCCTACCGATAGTCGAAATATCGGCAACACGGAGTCGAATGATCTTTCCCTGCCCTGTCATAAGCATCAACTGATCCTGATTACTCACCTGATACGCAAAAACCACCAAACCATTTCTTTCTGTAGTCTTAATGGTCAGAATACCTTTGCCGCCCCTGCTCTGACGACGGTATTCCTCTGTTTTGGTTCTCTTCCCGTACCCATTTTCTGTGACCGTCAAGATCGTTGCGCCTTCGTCCAGAGCATCCATCCCGACCACTCGATCTTCGGGGTCCATACGGATCCCCGTAACCCCGGCGGCAACCCGGCCCATCGGCCGCAGTTCTTCCTCCGAGAAACGGATCGATTTCCCGAACTGCGTGGTCAAAAAGATGTCCTGATTTCCATTCGTCAAACGCACACCGATCAGTTCGTCCTCCTCCCTGATCTTCAATCCAACAATACCGCCCGTCCGTGGCCGGCTGTAGGCCGTCAAATCGGTTTTCTTGACAAACCCCTGGCACGTCGCCATTACCACATATTTTCCCTGCTCAAAATCCCTGACGGGCAGAATCGTGGCCACTTTTTCATCTTTCTGCAGATCCAGCAGATTGACAATCGCCTTCCCCTGAGATGCCCGGCCTGCCTCCGGAATCTCGTGCACCTTGCGCCAGTACACCCGCGCCTTATTCGTGAAAAACAGAAGATAGTCGTGCGAGGAGGCGACAAAAAGCAGTTCGACGAAATCTTCAGCCTTTGTCTTGACGCCCGTCATTCCTTTTCCACCACGTTTCTGCGCCCGGTACAAGCTGGCAGGGCTTCTCTTTACATACCCCGTATGGCTGATCGTGACCACCATCTCTTCATCAGCGATCAAATCTTCAATATCCAGATCCTCGACGTCTTCGAGGATCTCCGTCCTGCGCCTGTCACCATGCCTGGCCCGAATCCCTTCCAGCTCTTCCTTGATGATCTCTCGCACCAGTTGCTCATTGCCCAATATCGCCCTGAATCGCTCGATGTTCTTGATAAGCTCTTCGTATTCATTGTTGATTTTTTCACGCTCGAGACCCGTCAACCGTTGGAGCCGCATATCCAGAATGGCCTGTGCCTGTCTTTCCGAAAGTTCCAATTCACCTATCAAACGTTCCTTCGCTTCCTTCGGATCCGACGCAGATCGAATCATTTCGATCACCTGATCCAAAAAATCCAGTGCTTTCCTGAGGCCTTCCAGGATGTGCGCCCGCTCCTCGGCTTTGCGGAGATCGAAAATCGTTCGTCGAATAATAATCTCTCTGCGAAACGCGATAAAATATTCGAGCACTTTCTTCAAAGTGAGGACTTCAGGCTGGCCGTTGACAATGGCCAGCATAATGATTCCGAGCGACACTTCCATCTGGGTAAACTTATAGAGCCGGTTGAGTACGACCATGGGGTTGCCGTCCCTTTTCACCTCTATGACCACCCGCATGCCTTCCCGGTCCGATTCGTCACGGATCTCGGAGATGCCCTCTATTTTTCGCTCTTTCACAAGTTCAGCCATCTTCTCGAGCAGCTTCCCTTTATTGACCTGATACGGGATCTCAGAGATGACGATCTTCTCTCGGCCGTTTCCTGCCTTTTCGATAAAGGCCCGCGCCCGAATTCGAATGATCCCGCGTCCTGTGCCATAGGCTTCCAGGATACCGGCTCGGCCAAGAATGAATGCCCCGGTCGGAAAATCAGGTCCAGGGAGCCATCGCATGAGATCCCTCACCTCCATTTCCGGATGATCGATCAGCTTTACCAGGGCTTCACACACCTCGGAGAGATTGTGGGGAGGGATATTGGTCGCCATCCCCACGGCAATACCCGAAGAGCCGTTCACTAAGAGATTGGGCACCGTCGTCGGCAAAACAACAGGCTCCAGCAACGAGCCATCATAGTTTTCGGTGAAATCAACCGTTTCCTTATCAATGTCGGAAAGAAATTCTTGGGCGAGCTGCGTCATTCTCACTTCGGTATAACGCATCGCGGCAGCCGGATCACCATCTACCGAACCAAAATTACCCTGCCCGTCGACCAATACATAGCGCATTGAAAATGTCTGCGCCATGCGAACGATCGTATCATAAACAGCAGCATCACCGTGGGGATGGTATTTACCGATTACATCTCCTACTACACGAGCGGATTTTTTGAACGCTCTATTGAAATAATTTCTTAATTCGTGCATGCTGTAAAGAACACGACGATGAACAGGCTTCAAACCATCTCGAATATCCGGCAAGGCCCTGCCAACAATAACGCTCATTGAATATTCAAGATATGAGCGCTTCATCTCCTCTTCGATATTTACAGCACCGATATTAACATCAAGATCCATATCTTACCTTATAGCTAAATTTTGACAAGATAACCTATCCTCAAGATAACAGAATGCTGGACGCGCTAAACGGAAATGCTTTCCCGGTAGAATCCAATTTTCGATCCAGAAATGAGAATTTTTCTTCACACCCTTCGGGTGCTCAGTCCCTCCGCTTCGCGGCGGGTCCCGGTTTGGCCAATATAAGGAAAATCAAGCGTTTGCGCGGAGACGACCTGGCGGTCGCCGCGCAAGCAAACGCGCAGATTGAAGCCGAGATTGGCCAAAAAGATCATTTCCGTATGATCTAAATATCGAGATCCGACACTTCTCCTGCATGCCTCAGAATAAAATCCCGCCTTGGCTCTACCTTGTCACCCATCAATATGGTAAAAATATCATCACTTTCAACAAAGTCTTCAATTTTTACTTGTAATAGAGTTCTTTTTTCGGGATTCATCGTCGTTATCCACAACTGTTCAGGGTTCATTTCACCAAGCCCTTTGTACCTTTGTATGCTCAAACCCTTTTTTCCACGGTCCGTCAATTCGTCCAGCAGATCCTTCGGGCTATCTATTACTTTCTGCTCATCGCTTCCCTCCAATTTGAATCTTTTTCCGCTCACAAACCTGAATTGCCTCGCTTCACTCAGCACTTTGCGGAGGTCAGGCGACGACAGGAACTCCCAGTCAACAGTGAAAGGCTGACCCCCATTTCCCGCTTCCCTGACCGTAAAATGGTAATAACCGGTTTCCTCATCCTGCCTCAAATCATCGACCTGAAATCCCCTCTCCCCTAGTTTTTCAACAAGGGCGAGCATCGCATCCGGTTCCTTGAACTGGCGCTTGTCCTCTCCATCATGTTCAGCCAGAAACTCGACAAACCTCACACTGTACCCCTTGCGCGTCAAACTCCGAACACCGTCGTAGAATTTTGCCAGACCTTCCAGCAGTGCCCGCAGCCGCTCACCCCTGATTTTTTCTCCATCCTCCGCGACCAAGGCTTCCCTTTCAGCAATTCTTCTTGACAGCAGACGATGCAGATCAACTTCCGTTTTCAGAAAAGTTTCAACCTTTCCATCGACGACTCTATAGAGGGGCGGCTGCGCTACATAGAGGTATCCATGCTCCAGTACGTCCGGCATCTGCCTGAAAAAAAACGTTAGCAGCAACGTTCGAATATGCGCCCCGTCTACATCCGCGTCTGTCATAATGATCACCTTGTGATAACGAAGGGATTCCACCTTGAAATCCTTTTCGCCGATACCCGTTCCGAGCGCAGCGATCATGGTTCGGATCTCTTCGCTCGAAATCATGCGGTCGAATCTTGCCTTTTCGACATTCAGGATTTTTCCCTTCAGTGGCAAAATCGCCTGAAAGCGTCTGTCCCGCCCCTGTTTTGCAGAACCTCCGGCAGAATCACCCTCCACAATGAATATCTCGCTTTTTCCCGGGTCCCTCTCCTGACAATCCGCCAATTTGCCAGGCAGCGAATGGTCCGCCAGGATGCCCTTGCGACGCGCGAGATCCCTCGCCTTTCGCGCCGCCTCCCTCGCCCTGGCGGCGTCTATCACCTTTCCTAGAATCGCCTTGATCACAGACGGATTCTCTTCAAAAAATACCGCAAGACCCTCATTCACCAGTGTCTCAACGTATCCCTTTACATCGCTGTTTCCCAGCTTCGTCTTGGTTTGTCCCTCGAATTGGGGGTTTGGGAGTTTCACGCTGATGACCGCCGTCAAACCTTCTCTGACATCATCTCCAGACAGCTTTTCTTTGAAATTTTTTGACAAAGGCGAATTCTGCAGATACAAGTTAATACTACGCGTAAGTGCCGCCTTGAACCCGCTCAGATGACTTCCACCTTCACGTGTATTAATATTGTTTGCAAATGTGAATATATTTTCCTTATATGAATTATTATATTGAAATGCCACATCAACGATAATTGAACTTTTCGTACCAGTGATATAAACAGGCTTTGGATGCAAAACTTCGCGATTCTTGTTCAAATACTCGACAAAGCTTTTTATCCCTCCCTGGTAATGAAATTCCTTCTTTTTACCAATCCTTTCATCCGCTATTCTAATGCGAACACCGCTTGTCAAAAATGAGAGTTCTCGCATTCTCTTCGATAATGTTTCAAAATCAAAATCAATATTATCAAAAATAGTCGAGTCGGGGCGAAACCATATTTTCGTTCCTGTACGCTCCGTATCTCCCAGTTCCTTCAGTGTGCTCTTTGTCTCTCCTCTTTCATAACGTTGATGGTAGACATGGCCATTCCGGTAGACCTCCACTTCGAGAAACTCTGACAACGCATTGACAACGGAGACTCCGACACCGTGCAAACCACCAGAAACAGTATAGGTCTTGTTGTCGAATTTTCCCCCCGCATGGAGTTTTGTCATGACCACTTCGAGCGCAGGCAAATGCTCGCCCTCATGCATCTCGACCGGTATCCCGCGTCCATTGTCGACTACCTCTACCGTGCCGTCTGAAAAAAGATGTACATCGATTTGATCGCAATAGCCGGCGAGCGCTTCGTCAATACTGTTGTCGACAACTTCATATACGAGGTGATGGAGCCCCTCCGGTCCAGTATTACCGATGTACATCGACGGCCGTTTTCTGACCGCCTTCAATCCCTCCAAAACTTTGATATCGGAGGCGCCATACGAATTCATCTGCTTGTTCATTCTTACAGCCTCATTGGCATGATTAAACCAAGAAATCCTTTATCAGCTTCGCCTTTCAACGTACAAGGCTTCGATTCGTCCGAAAATCCCAACGAAACCCTCTCACTCTCCATACTTTGCAAAATATCGATAAAATAACGTGGATTGAATCCCGCCTCCACGCGTTCCCCTTGAAAAACCACATCCAAAGCCTCCTGGGCGTCGCCCAGGTCAGGATTCGTCGATACGAGTTCCATTCGGTTGTTTTCAAAGGCGATCTTTACAGCCCTATATCTTTCGTTGCTCAAAATCACCATCCGCTTCATCGCGTCAAGAAGATCAGCCCTGGCCACCTCGACCGACGAAACCGCTTCTTTCGGAATGACCGCATCATAATCGGGAAACTTGGATTCCAGCAAGCGAATCACCAGTAACGCCTTTTCCTTCCTCGCTACACAATTTTTATCCTTGAAGCCCAGCAGGACGGATCCACCATCCTGCCCCATTTTCCCAAGTTCAAGCATCCCTTTTTTGGGAACCATCAGTCCATTACCCAAACCGAGATTCTCGGCCGCCAAAAAAGGCTTGTCAATCAGGGAAAGGCGATGTCCATCGGTAGCTACCATTCTCAAAAAAACTTTGCCCTGTCTCGACACCCGTTGGATAAAAATCCCCGAAAGCTTATACCCTGCCTCATCCGTACTAACGGCGTATACCGTCTTTTCGATCATTTCAGAAAGCAAAGCACCAGGTATATCGACCAGTTCAATCTCATCCGGTTCGAAAAATACAGGATATTCATCAGCAGGATATGTAGCGAGGTTGAACCGCGTAAAACCATCTGTAATAAACACCCAGTTATTTTCTTTTTTCTGTATTTTTATATTGTTATTTTTTCCTTCCTTCAATATTTCAAACAACTTTCTGCCAGAAATAGTGATATTTCCTTCAGTGTTTATCTGAACCGGAATTTCGTTTTGAAATCCTAATTCAAGATCTGTGGCAGAAATAAACAATGTTCCATTTCTAGCGGTCAGAAGAATATTTGACAGGATCGGCATATTGCTTTTTCGTTCTATAATACTCTGCGCCCTGGCAATCGATTTGTAAAGTTCATCCCTGTCAATACTGATATCCATGCCTTTCCCTCCGGTCGCTTTTTCTGTGGGTGGTCTGATTATTATTGTTTTATATATTTACAACTTATAAAGATAAATACAAAAGGTTAAATTGTTGAAAAATGTTATAAAAGTTTGATATTTCAGAAAATATAGATTGACCACATTTTTTGATTCTCAGAACAGTCTCGACAAAAACGGTGTCGGTTTCAGAAAGGCGAAACAGTTATGAAAGGTTTTGCCACCCATACTGAAAAAATGTCTCCAAAATTTCCACTTTGTTGATGATCATCGGGAAAAGAGCAGCTAGCAGGCAAAGGTTTCAGCCCTGAAATGAGTTTTTTTGGAAATAATTTATAATAAAGCGCTTGTAGTGATGAAAGCTGTAAATTACCCATCAACAAGCGTGCAGATTCATATCGAGATTGGCAAAAATGCCCCTTTTTCCCAGGATGTAGTTGAATATGCAAGTGTTCCATAGAGCCCGGCGTGCTGGGTTCTTAGACCAGCGAGGTTTCGATTTTTCGGATATCATCGAGCACAGCGGTTTCGGACAATTTCAGTTTTTCAATTCGTTGTACAGCATAGACAACGGTCGAATGATCTTTATTTCCAAATGCTTTGCCAATGTCTTTGAAAGAGAGGCTGGTCCATTTTCTCGCAAGAAACATGGCTATTTGTCTTGGATAGACCGTGCGCCTGGTCTTGCTGGCGGAAACGAGTTCGGAGACCGGTATCCTGAAGTGACCAGAGGTGATTTCCTGGATATGGGCGACGGAAATCGATTTTTCGTGGGGTCGCTTGATGACGGTGCGTATGGTAGCCAGGTCTACGGGGCCCTTTTGAAGAGAAAGATGAGTTGCAAGAGCAATGGAGCGCTCGACTAATGTCTTGAGATCTTGCGTATCTCCGGCGAGAAAAAATAGCACGTCCTCGGGAATTTCGAATAGGCCCAGGTGGGGGCTCGCTTTCAAAATGTTCATTTTCAAGGTTTGGCTCGGGGAAAGAATCTCGGCAAATAAACCCCACTGTAACCGGGATCGGAGCTCCGGGATGATCTTGGTCAGATGGTTGGGGGGCTGGTTCGCGGCTAGAACGATTTGACGGTTCGTTTGCTGGTAGTCGTCGAAGAGTCGCAAGAATTCCTTTTGAGAGGCTTCCCTTCCTTCGAAACAGTGAATGTCGTCGAGTAAAAGCGCATCAAATGCTTCGTGTTGCGCCCTCCACTCAGGGAGGCGGTGATTTCTGGAAGCATGCACCATGGAATCAGTGAATGCGTCTGCGGTCAGGTACGGACACCGGGTTTTAGGCGCCTTCGTAAGCAGTCTGTGGGCGATGGCACGAAGAAGATGGGATTTTCCTGCGCTCAGAGCGGAAAATATATAAAGGGGGTTGTAATCCTTCCCCGGGTCTTCGCAGATCTGGATGGAAAGGGTGCGTGCAAATCGGTTTTCTTCGGCTTCGATGAATGTTTCGAAGGTGTACATCTGGTCGGCAGCCGCGACCCTGCGGCCCTGAGGGAGTTCGAATAGAGCGGCGGGAGAGGGCTTTTCCAAAGCAGGGCAGGATCGTTGTTCGATCTCAATCTTGGGGGTGAGATCGAAAATCCTCTTGAATGTATCCTGGATTTGTCGAATATAATGGTCTGCTATCCAGCTTGCCACAAATTTGTTCGGCGCTGAGAGAATCAGACGATCTTTCTTGAGGCTTCTCAAGGTTACTTGACCAAGCCAGGTATGAAATTCATCTGGATCGATTTCCTGTCGCAGGGCTTGGTAAACGTGGTTCCACATAGGGCAGTCAACGGTTTCCGAGGTGATTTCAATGCTGTTCCAGAAGTTCTTGACATCTTTACTTTTTACCAAAATTCTGCTATAAAATCAAATATTTTTTTGGAGAGGGGAAGGCGCATGAGTTATTCGATTGCAATGGCTGGAAAGGGTGGAACAGGCAAGACAACCATGGCTGGCTGGCTGATCAAATTTCTGGTTGAGACCGGCCGCACACCGGTTCTCGCCGTTGATGCCGATGCCAATGCCAATCTGAACGAGGTATTGGGACTGAAAATCGAGGGTACGCTCGGGGAAGCACGGGAAGAGATGAAAAAAGGTGTGGCTTCGGGTATGACGAAGGATGTTTTCATGGAGATGAAGCTTCAGGAGGCGGTTGTCGAAGCCAAGGGTTTCGACCTGGTTGTCATGGGCCGGCCGGAGGGAGCCGGCTGCTACTGCGCGGCCAATACGCTTCTGACCCAGTATCTCGAAAAGTTGGTGGACAACTACCCCTATGTGGTGATTGACAATGAGGCCGGCATGGAGCACCTGAGCCGTCTAACAACGAATAATATCGACGTGCTTCTGGCTGTTTCGGACAGTACACGAAGGGGGATCCAGGCAGCAGCCAGAATTATTGAACTCGCTGAGGAATTGCATTTGAGGATCGGACGAAAATGCCTGGTGGTCAACCAGGCGCGGGAAGGTCAAGAGCAGGCGGTTGCAGAGGCCGTGAAGAGCTACAATCTCGAGCTTTTGGGTATTGTTCCGGAGGATCCGCTGGTTCAAGCCTTCGACCTTCAAGGACGGCCAACATTCGATTTAGGCCGGGACAGCAAGGCCTTGCAGGCCTCCTACGCGATCTTTGAAAAAATAGTTTAGATCCATCCTGAAATGGTCTTTTTGGCCAATCTCGGCGTCCATCTGCACGTTTGCTTGTGTGGCGACCACCAGGCCGCCTCCGCGCAAGCGCTTGGTTTCATTGATATTAGTTAAACCGGGATCCGCCGCGAAGCGGTGGGACTGATCTGAGAAGGCCGTTTCTCTTCACTCGGGATATTTTCTCCGGGGCAGGCAGCGGATGGTTCCCATCTTGCGGCTGCAAACCTTGCCGCAGTTCCTGGACAGTCCGGAAAGTGCAGCCTGCAATCAGCTTGCTCCCGGAGGATGGGGTACGGGATTTTGCTCGCCGTTGAACCGGCTCAGTGCCGAGCTGGGGGTTCGAGAGGGAGGCTGCCGGTCGTGAATGGATGCATGACATCCCCAATTTCGTTTTTCCGATGTCCGTTGGGAACGGTCGGCTTTTTCCGGAAGCCAAAACCGCAGGAAGAGATGTGTACGCAAGTCCCTGGCTTTGAAACAATATATTGTATTAAAGATCAGAAAAACACTATATATTGGATCAAGGTCCAGGGACGAAGCCCTTTGAATTACAGCAAAAATGACTTGACAAGCTGGCTATCTTCATCATACTTTACAGCCCCGAAGGTCTCTCTCTCATGCTGGCGGAGACATATTTTTTTGACCTGTTTTGTTCTATTTTTCACAATGATCTTGGGAAAGGAAGCTGAATGAGACGTAAGGCAACAAAGTGCAGATCTTTCGGCCTGCCTCATCCTCCTCCATAAGCGTGGAGGCCTTCCCAGGGATTATATCGTGAAATAAAAGCCGGTCTGATCGAGAAAGAGCCATTTTCACCCAGTGGTACCGATCATGCGCCCTCGGAGTTCATGGAAAAGCATGGCAAAAGACCCTGCCGTCCTCGTTCTACGAATTATTCGGAGCGCCCCCTCGAACATCGCGCCGACTCTGTCGGAATGTGAAATCGGTTTAGAGATGTACCGCTGAGTGAGAATTGCTTTCTCTCGGAATGGAAACCACGTTAACGGGCAGTCACAGGTTTTGTGATTAAATCCAAGAAGGAGGTAGAGAAAATTGGCCTTTGAAATTCCCAAGCAACCCTACTCAGGAAAGATAGGGGTAACGACCGTTGGAACCGGTTCCGGCGCACTCAAGTTTGGTGGGCAGGATAGCTATCCATTTTACACCTTTGAAGGCAGTGCGCCCAACCCGCCCAAGATCGCCATGGAGATCTGGGACTATGATCCCAGCAAGGAGTGGCCGGCTGCAGCGGTGGAACCGTTTAAGGATGTCATCGCCTCCGCAGAAGCATGGGCAAAAAAGTGCGTTACGGAGTATGGAGCCGACCTGATCGTTCTGCAGCTCAAGAGCACGGACCCGAACGGCATGGACCGCAGTCCGGAAGAGGCCGCACAGGTGGCCAAAAAAGTAGCCGACGCCGTTGACGTGCCTCTGGTAGTCTGGGGAACCGCCAATAATCAGAAGGATGAAGCGGTTCTCAAAAAGATTTCCGAGCTGTGCGAAGGCAAGAATGTTGCGCTTTCGCCCATAGAGGAAGGCAACTACAAGGGAGTGGGGGCAAGCGCTCTCGGATATGGCCAATGCATTGTAGCTTCCTCCCCCATTGACGTGAACCTTGCCAAGCAGCTCAATATTCTTCTGGGCAACCTTGGCGTTTCCAGCGAGAAGATCTTGATCGATCCGACCACCGGTGGTCTCGGGTACGGGCTGGAGTACAGTTATTCAGTCATGGAGCGTATCCGCATGGCGGCTCTGACTCAGGAAGACGATAAGCTCCAGCTGCCCCTGATCAACAACATCGGCAACGAAGTTTGGAAATGCAAAGAAGCCGGGCAGACCATCCAGGACGCCCCCACTTTGGGGGATCCGGAAAACCGTGCGATCCTGATGGAATCGGTCGCTGCTGTCTGCTACCTGCTTGCGGGGTCGGATATTGTTATTCTCCGTCACCCCGAGTCCGTCCGCCTTGTCCGTTCTTTCATCGATCTGACATTGAACGGCGGTATGGCGATGGACGTCCAGCCCATCGCGAAAAAGCTTGAACTGCAGGAAGCCGACCTGCTGGCTTTGTCCCCCGAGCCGAATCTTGAACTCGGTGAAGGCGCAGCCCCTGCAAAAGAAAAGCCCGCGAAGGCGGCGGCGCCGGAAAAGAAGGAAGCGAAACCCGCTGTGGAGAAAAAAGAGACAAAGGAAGCGCCCGCCGCTGCGGCACCGAAGGCCGCGCCTGCAGCGCCCCCTGCCGAAGATAAGGCGAAGGCCGAAGCCGAGGCCAAGGCCAAAGCTGAGGCTGAGGCCAAGGCCAAAGCCGATGCAGAAGCCAAAGCGGAGGCGAAAGCGAAAGCGGACGCAGAAGCCAAAGCGAAGGCTGAGGCGGAAGCCAAGGCGAAGGCTGAAGCCGAGGCAAAGAAAAAGGCCGAGGCCGAAGCCAAAGCCGCTGACGAGCAGAAAGCGAAGGAAAAAGAGGAACTGCAGGCCCTGAGGTACAAGCGGACCTTGGAGCGCGAAAAGGCCGCTGGGGAGCGAAAGGTCAGCACCGTAACCAGCAAGACGGCTGCCAAGGAGCAGCCGGGCATGGTTGACCGCATGATGGCCAATATTGACAGGATTCATAAGCGTATTTAACTGCTAACCAACCTTAAATGCCACGGATTATTCCGAAAATAAAGGGAGGAACCCCGAAATGACGACTGAAGAAGTCAAGAAGGCAGTCAAGAAAGAAAAAGCCCCGGTAAGGGCACAGGACCTGACGGTTGACCCGGCGAGCGCCCAAATGATCGAGAGGGCCTGGGACCTCGAGATCGAGACCATTTTCGACCGCGCCCAGAGCATGAAGCCCTGTAATATCGGGGTTCAGGGGACCTGCTGCAAGAACTGCGCTCAGGGCCCCTGCCGCCTGCCGCTCCCCAAGGGCGGAGTCGAAGGAAAGGACACCCGCAAAGGCCTCTGCGGTGCCACCGCGGAAACGATCGCCGCACGAAATTTCGCCCGGATGGTCGCCGCCGGCGCGGCAGCCCACTCGGACCATGGGCGGGGTGTCGCCGAGACCTTCCTAGCAGCCGCGCGGAAAGAAACGCACGACTATCACATTCGCGATACGAAAAAGCTTCTCGAGATCGCGCCTGACTTCGGGGTCGACATCACCGTAGAGGGCGAGAACGGCGAGGTCCTCGACCGGGACATCGACGAGATCGCCGTGGAAGTCGGCGAGGCCGCCCTCGGCCAGTGGGGCCAGCAGCAGGGTGAGGTTTGTACTGTAAAGCGGGCCCCGGTGCCCCGCTACGAACTGTGGAAGAAACTCGGTGTGGTGCCCCGCGGCATCGACCGGGAAATCGTGGAGATCATGCATCGGACCCACATCGGTGTGGACCAGCATTACGAGAATATCGTCGAGCAGTGCAGCCGGGCCGCCATCGGTGACGGCTGGGGCGGATCCATGATCGCCACGGACCTGCAGGACGTTCTTTTCGGTTGCCCCTATCCAATCAAGAGTTCAGCCAATCTTGGCATTCTGAAAGCAGATCATGTCAACATCGTCATCCACGGGCATGAACCCCTGCTGAGCGAAATGATCGTCCAGGCGGCCGAGCTTCCCGAAATGGTGCAGCTGGCCAAAGAAAAGGGAGCTCATGGCATCCAACTGGGTGGGATATGCTGTACGGCGAATGAGATCCTCATGCGCCACGGCGTTCCGCTTTGCGGCGACTTTCTGCAGCAGGAACTCGCCATCGTGACCGGGGCGGTCGACGCCATGGTCGTGGACGTGCAATGCATCATGGAAAACATCGCCAACGTCGCACAGTGCTTCCACACCAAAGTGATCACGACGAACCCGAGGGCCAAGATCGCTTCCGGTGACACGATTCACATCGAATTCGACGAGCACACCGCTTTTGAGGATGCCAAGAAAATCGTCCGGACAGCCATCGAGAATTTCCCCAATCGGTCGAAGCCGGTCATCATCCCCGACCAAAAATCCGACCTGGTCGCAGGCTTCAGCTACGAGGCGATCAACTACCATCTGGGAGGAACCTTCCGCGCTTCTTATACCCCGTTGAACGACAACATCATCAACGGCCGGATCCGCGGAATCGGTGGTGTCGTCGGTTGCAACAACGCGCGCACCGTTCACAACGAGGGTCACCTGACCGTTGTCAAGGAGCTGATCAAACACGACGTCATCGTTTTGACGACCGGCTGCAATGCCATCGCCTGCGCGAAGGCCGGCCTCCTGACCCCTGAATCCGCCAAGGTGTTCTGTGGTCCGGGTCTTGCCGAAGTCTGCGAGACCGTCGGCATCCCGCCCGTCCTGCACATGGGCTCCTGTGTCGACAACAGCCGCATCCTGATGGCTGCAGCCGAAGTGGTGAAGGCCGGCGGCCTGGGCAACGACATCAGCGACCTCCCGGCAGCCGGCTCTGCACCGGAGTGGATGAGTGAAAAGGCCATCAGCATCGGCCATTATTTCGTGGTATCAGGCGTCTACACGGTCTTTGGCGTGACCCTTCCCGTGAGCGGTGCGCCGGTCTTCGAGAATTACCTCTATAAAGAGCTCGAGGACATCTATGGCGGTATGTGGGACCTGGTCGCCGACCCCTATGAGCACGCCCACAAGATGATCGCTCACATCGACAAGAAACGTAAGGCCCTTGGCATTGACAAGGCCAGGGAGCGTGTCCTCTTTGATATGGCGGCACGCCGTGATTTGGAAGCCGCTTAATCGAACGCGAACTGAAATAATGCCTCTTAAGAAGGGAGGAAGTTCTTATGTCTAAGTTAGTAGCATTTGCAGCAATCCAAGGTGCCTACAACATCGTTTCCAAGGCTGAAGGGAAGTATAAGAGGGCCCTGGAGACCTATGGCGGCAGCCAGAAACTCGAGTTTCCCAACACGGCCTACTTCCTGCCGATCATCTACTCCTTGACCGGCATCAAAGTGACCGACCTGGATTCAGCCAAGAGGCCGCTGGAGTTTGCGCGCAAGCTTCTGCCCCCCCACGTGAAGAAGGACTGCCATCTGCCCTACCTCGGACCCCTGCTGGACGCCGGCATGGCCGCCCTGTTCGCCGAGGAGATCTCCGAGGCGATCCGCTATGTCGAAGACCCCGGCTTCTATCAGCCCGAGGTCGAAGACCCGGATGTCGAAAACGGGAAGATCTGGCTTGGGGCTGCGGACGATGCGATCATGCGAAAGCGCGGCGTCGAATTCGTTGATGGAACAGCCCCCGGCTTTGCAGCCATCGTGGGCGCCGCCCCCGATTCGGCGATGGCCAAGAAGCTTGCAGAAGAATATCAGCTCAAGAGCATCTATGTGTTTATGGCGGCCAACCAGAACGGGACTACCTTCGCTGAACAGCTGATCCAGGAAGGCGTCCAGATCGGGTGGAACACCCGTCTGGTTCCGTTTGGTCCGGACATCTCCGCGGCCGTCTTCGCGCTCGGTTTCGCGAACCGCGCCGGGATGTCTTTTGGCGGTATCCAGCCTGGCGACTACAAGAAGATGCTGGCCTATCAGAAGAACCGCGTTTTCGCGTTCGTCAATGCCCTAGGCGAAGTGAATGCGGAGTGGGCCGCCAATGCCGCTGGATGCGTCAACTGGGGCTTCCCCACGCTGGCCGATACGGACATTCCTGAAATCCTCCCGACCGGCGTGTGTACGTACGAGCACGTCGTGGCGAATGTGCCGATCGAAGAGATGAGCCAGAAGTCCATCGAAGTCCGCGGTCTGAAGGTCACGATCTCGAAGATCGACATCCCGCTGGCTTACGGCCCTGCCTTCGAGGGGGAACGCGTCCGGAAGGATGATCTGTACCTCGAGATGGGCGGCGGTAAGACCCAGTGCACCGAGCTCGTCAAGATGGCTGAGATGAACGAGATCGAGGATGGACACGTCGATGTCATCGGGCCCGACGTCACTGACATCAAGAAGGGCGACCGTCTGCCCCTCGGCATTTACGTCCAGGTCGCGGGCCGCAAGATGCAGCCCGATTTCGAGCCCATTCTGGAGCGGCAGATTCACCATCTGATCAACTACGCCCAAGGCATCATGCATATCGGACAGAGGGACATCTCCTGGGTCCGCGTCGGCCAGCAGGCGGTCGAAAAGGGCTTCACCATCAAGGATATCGGCAAGATCCTGCACGCGAAACTGCATCAGGATTTCGGCAGCATCCTCGATAAGGTCGCTGTAACCCTTTATACGAAAAAGGAAGACGTCGACAAACTGACCGAGCGGGCTCGCAAGGAATACAAGCTCCGTGATGACCGCGTCGAGAAGATGACGGACGAGAGTGTCGAGACGTATTACTCCTGCACCCTCTGCCAGTCTTTTGCTCCGAGCCATGTCTGCATGGTCAGCCCCGAACGGACCGGCCTTTGCGGCGCATACAACTGGATGGACTGCAAAGCGTCCTTTGAGATCAACCCTACCGGACCCAACCAGCCTGTCGAGAAGGGCGAATGCATCGACCCGAAACTGGGACAGTGGAAGGGCGTCAACGATTTCGTATTCAAGGCTTCCCGCCAGGCCATCACCCATTACAACTTTTACAGCCTGGTCAATGATCCGATGACGACTTGCGGCTGCTGCGAGTGTATTGCGGCGGTATTGCCCGGCTGCAACGGCGTCATGACGGTGCACCGCGACTACACGGGCGAGACGCCGTGCGGAATGAAATTTACGACCCTCGCTGGTGTCATGGGCGGCGGTCAGTCTTCGCCGGGGTTCGTCGGACATTCCAAGTACAACATCACGCAGCGGAAGTTCATTGTCGGGGACGGCGGACTGCAAAGAATCGTGTGGCTGCCCAAGTCGCTCAAGGAAGAGATTCGCGACCGGCTGGTGAAACGCGGCGAAGAGTTGGGAATTCCCGATCTGGTGGACAGGATTGCGGATGAAACGGTCGGGATCACCGAAGATGAGATCATGCCCTTCCTGAAAGAGAAGGACCATCCGGCATTGAAGATGGAGCCCATCGTCGGCTAGTCAATGATTGGCTATATCTAAACAACCCGGTGCCAGGGCCGCGCCGCGGCCCTGGCCCTCTCAATCGTGATCAGGAGAAAATCATGGGATTAACTGGAATTCAGATATTCAAGTTGTTGCCGAAGACCAATTGTGGAGAATGCGGGGTCCCTACATGCCTTGCCTTTGCCATGAATCTGGCCTCAGGCAAGGCGGAACTGGACGCCTGCCCTTACGTGTCCGATGAGGCGCGAGAGCAGTTGGCCGAGGCCTCCGCACCTCCGATTCGGCCGGTGGCGATCGGCGCCGGCGTTCGTGCCTTCAAGACGGGCGGCGAGACCGTTATGTTCAGGCACGAAAAAACCTTTTATAATCCAACCGCCCTTGCCGCGCTGGTTCCGTCCGATATCGATGCCGCCGCGCTGGATACCAAGCTCAAGGCCTGGAATGCCCTCCAGTATGAACGTGTTGGTTTGAACCTCAGACCCGAACTGGTGGCCCTGAAGGACGTGAACGGCGATGCCGGCGCCTTCGCGGCTGCAGCAAAGAAGATCGCCGAAGAAAGCGAGTTCAACCTCATCCTCATGACGGAAAAAGAGGATGTCATGAAGGCCGGCGTTGATGCCTGCGGCTTCAAGAAGCCCCTTCTCTATGCCGCCACAGCTGAGAACGCAGACGCCATGGGGGCTCTTGCGAAGGAAAAGAGCCTTCCGTTGGCTGTCAAGGCCGAGAATGTAGACGGCCTGATCAGCCTGACCAACAAACTGACTGGCATGGGCCTGAAGGACCTGGTTCTCGATTCCGGTGCACGGGAATCCAAACAGGTTTTGCAGGACCAGGTGGCGATCCGGAGGGCTGCGCTCAAGGCCGGGAACCGGTCGCTTGGTTTTCCGACGATCGCTTTTCCCTGTGAGATGGCCGGCAATCTCCATATGGAGACCCTGTTCGGTGCGCTTTTGATCGCCAAGTATGCGGGCATCGTCGTGCTTTCGGACTTCACGGGCGCGAGCCTCTTCCCGCTGCTGCTCGAGCGCCTCAATATCTATACCGACCCGCAGCGGCCGATGACGGTTACCCAGGGGATCTACGAGATTGGTTCGCCCGATGAGAACTCTCCAGTTCTGATCACGACCAATTTTTCGCTGACGTACTTTATTGTCAGCGGCGAGATCGAAGGAAGCCGGGTTCCCAGCTGGCTGCTGATTATGGATACCGAAGGCTTGTCCGTCATGACCGCTTGGGCTGCAGGCAAATTCTCCGGGGATGCCGTGGGGATGTTCGTCAAGAAGTGCGGTATTGCGGACAAGGTGAAACACAAGAAGATCATCATTCCAGGTTATGCGGCTTCCATCAGCGGGGATATGGAAGAAGAGCTGCCCGGCTGGGAGATTCTGATTGGACCCCGGGACGCTTCCCTGATTCCTAAGTTCCTGAAGGAAATGGCTAAGTAAGGCACGAACCGGCTTTGTTTCTAATCTCAAACGACGGAGTAGACCAATGTTATTGATTGGAGAAAACCTGAACGTCATCAACCGCCAGATCGGGAAAGCCTTCAAGGAAAAAGACCCGCGTCCGATCGTCGAGGAAGCGATGCGGCAGAAGGAAAAAGGCATGGACTGGATCGATATCAATCTGGGTCCTGCCAGGAAAGGTGGCCCCGAACTGATGGAGTTTGTTGTCAAGACAGTTCAGGACGCCATTGGAGATAGCCCTCCCCTGTGTCTGGACACGTCCAACGTCGAGGCTATGGAAGCCGGATTGGCGGCGCACAAAGGCAAGGCGATCATCAATTCCATCATGTGCCGGGCCGAGCGTTACGAGAAGATGATTCCTCTGGCCGTTAAATACAAGGCTAACATGATCGCCTTGATGTGGGGGCCTGATGGGTTGCCTCGGGATGAGAACGAGCGGGCCGCTCTAGCAGTCGAATTGATCTATGCCGCCAACGAGGCTGGTGTGCCGAACGAAGATATTTTTGTGGATGGCATTGTGACGCCCGTCAACATCCAGCAGCCTCAGTTGATGAGCCTTTTGGCCTTCCAGGAAATGCTTCAGGATATCGCTCCGGGATGCAAGTCGACTTGTGGGCTTTCGAATGTTTCCAACGGGCCGCCGGATCACCTGCGGCCGATCCTGAACCAGACTTATATGGTTATGCTCGAGCGGAAAGGCATGTACTCCTGTATCGCCGATGCATACGATGACGGTCTGGTCGCGATCGCCCGTGGAAAGCGCCCTGATATCGTGGAAGTCATCCACAAGGTCATGGACGAGGAAAACATTGACATGAACAGCCTCTCGAAAGAGCTTCAGGATTACGTGAAGACTGCGAGAGTCATTCTGGGTCACTCGCTGTATTCTGATTCTTGGCTTGAGATCTAGGAGTGATTTTCAGGCTGGATGAGATTTCAGCGTATCCCGCCTGAAGAAGGTGGTTTTGCACCAGCGGTTGCGAGCGGGCGATGCCTTGGAATTCGCCGGCACAGGCAAGCGTATAGATTGACGACGAGATGGGCAAAAAGCCATTCCCGGCTGAAAACCCATCAGGTTTCTGGCTCAGAGAAGAGCCTCTCCATTCCTGGTCTGCGGACGAGGAATGGAGAGGTTCTCTTTTTTGGCCGTCGGCCGCGGGCGCTCTTTTCTGATGACCGATCGGGGCATCCACGCAGGCAGGGCGGCGTAAGCGCGGCCATCCACGATTGGACGCCTGATTTGACCTGGAAGCGAGAGGAGATGATTTGAACTCTTTGAGCAACGATGATAAACCAAGCACCCCTGCTGATTTCGAACGGTTGGAGCAGGACCGGTTGATCGGGGAGAACCTGCGAAAAATCGGCAGAAAGATCCTCGTGATGAGCGGCAAGGGGGGCGTAGGAAAAAGTACGGTCGCCGCCTATCTGGCCCTCCGCCTGAGTGCCCGGGGGCATCGCGTCGGCCTTTTGGACGTAGATCTCCACGGGCCGAGCATCCCTCACTTGATGGACCTACAGGGGGGATTTGAAATGGAGGGCGAGGGTGTCGTCCGACCTTGCGCCTTCTCTGAAAATCTGCGGGTGGCGTCTCTGGAGATGTTAGTGGGGGATCGGGACGCGGCGGTCATCTGGCGCGGTCCGCTCAAAATCAGCGCTATACGGCAGTTCATATCGGATATTACCTGGGGGGAGCTGGATTTTCTGATTGCCGACTCTCCGCCGGGCACCGGTGACGAACCGCTCACGGTCGCGCAGACGATTCCGGAGGCCGAGGCGCTCGTTGTGACTACACCCCAGGAGATCAGCTTGGCGGATGTGCGAAAATCGATTAATTTCTGCCGTCAGGTTGGGATGAAGATCCTTGGTGTCGTCGAAAATATGAGCGGCTTCAATTGCCCGCATTGTGGAAAAAAGATCAATCTTTTCGGAGAGGGCGGAGGCGAGCGACTGAGCAAGACGATGAAGGTGCCTCTTCTCGGTCAGATCCCCATCGAGCCGAAGATGGTTGAGCTGGCCGATAACGGGAAGTTGGATGCGCTCCTTGCCATGGATGAATTGGAAGTCAACCACGCCTATGATCGGCTGATAGACGCCGTTTTAAAAGGAAATGCCTGAGGAGGTTTTTGGGTATGGAGAAAGGAAGAATTGCCGTTCCGTCAATGGGTTCCGGGGGAATGGATGGTCAGCGATCCGGACATTTCGGTCATTGCGATGTGTTCACGCTGATCGATGTCGAGGAGGGGCGGATTAAAGAAGTGGCCACCGTCCCCAATCAATCCCACGTGCAGGGTGGATGTATGGTCCCCGTCAACTTGCTGGCCGAGCATGGGGTGAATGCACTCATCGTCGGGGGGATAGGCATGCGCCCGCTGATGGGTTTCAGGCAGATGGGAATCGAGGTGTATTACGACGTGGAAAGACCTGCCATCAGGCCCGTAGTTGAGGATCTGATCGCCGGCCGGCTGCCTCTCATCGGTGAGGATCAGGTGTGCGGCGGCGGCGGCGGCCGCTAGCTGGCAGTCCAACGAAAAAGAGGATTTGGGGGACATGGAAAACAAGACACTGACAGATGATGTCTACAAAATGCTTTCGGAATCCGGTTATTCCGACAAGGCTATTGAATATTTCAGAACTCAGGCCAATATGGGCATTTTGGAAGAGGCCGACCAGGTGACGGACCTGACGGGACCTTGCGGCGATTCGATGAAGCTTACCCTCAAAATCGAGGAGGGTGTGATTCGAGATGCCAAGATACAGATCCTTGGCTGCCCCGGGGCTGTTGCATCGGGATGCGCCTTGACCGGTTTGGCGAAAGGAAAGCGATTGGATGAGGCTGCAAAGCTGGACCTCGACACGCTTTACAAGGAATTGGAAAAGCTTCCGGATCAAAAGGTGCATTGTGCGCGACTGGCTTTGAAAACGCTGCAGAAAGCCATCAAAGAGTATGAGGAAAAGGCCGTCGAAACGGGCGCAGTCGGCTGATATCCCTGCCGATGCGGAGGCTCTGAAGATGAAAATTGCTGTGAGTGCGAGAGGAAGGGATCTGGATGCCGATGTGGATCCCAGGTTCGGGCGGGCGTCCTACATCCTGATCGTGGATTCCGATACATGGGAAGTCGAGGTGCTGGACAACAGCGAAAACCTGAACGCCCTGAAAGGGGCCGGTATCCAGGCCGCCGCAAACATCGGCGGGAAGGGCGTGGATGTCCTGCTGACCGGGCACTGCGGTCCGAACGCCTTCAAGGCACTCAAGGCCGGGCACGTCCTTGTAGCCAACAACGCAGAGGCCGAGGGTACGGTCAGAAAAGCTGTTCAGGCTTATCTGGATGGGCGTTTGCCTGTGGCGGACGAAGCGGATGTCGAAGGTCAATGGTAAAAGCCTGCGCACCCTCGGATTCAGGGGGCACAAGCTATCGTAAGCGCTGATATTCGTATTCGATACGATCCAGGTTTGTCAGGTATTGCTGCTGGAAAATCAAATCGTTAAAACGGCTGATCTCATTGCGAAGAGGTGCGAGCAAGGGCAGAAGATCCACACCAAATGAGTTGGCCTTTCTTTGATCGGCTTCATAAATCACCATGAGCGCATAATACTGGACAACCAGCCGAACGCTGGGCGGGCGCCGGAAAAGATAGGCTCTTCCTCCCACCGTGTTGACAAAGAACACCGCATAGGTATAGGTCGCTTCGAAAGGGGGTCTGATGCCGTCCGGGTCTCCGCAAGGCGGATCCAACATCAGCCAACTGAACAGCATATCGAACGTGTCTTCGATGCTATCCGGTTCGTTTGCCAGGATCTCCTTCGCGAGGCGCAAGTCCTGGGCCTTGAGAGTCCTGAAGAAATGATACAGATTGGCAAGTAAAATCCGTGGATTGCCGGTTTCTCCGGCAGGCACAGGGGGGTGGTCCGCCAGTTGCTTGAGGACGGCTTGGAAACGCTCGTAGGCATCGGTCTGTGGACTCAAGCGCTGAAAGTATTGCGTCCCGTTGAGATATTCACAATAATTCTGCAAGCGTGAAAACAGGATATCACAGGGGTCCGGCTCCGGATCGCCGGCCGGAGGCTTCTGTGTTTCCGGTGATTCAGGGGTCTCATCGCCGGGTTCGTCTGGCGTTGCCCGTTCCTCGGGACCCGAGGCTTGTTCCGGCTTCGCCTCCGTAGGCGGTTGTTCCTCCTGCACGGCCGTCTCGATCACGGCGCGATGCTGGTTGGGGAGTCGCTGGTGCGAGTAAAAATAGTATCCGACTCCAAGCCCTATCACCAGCAGGGCAAGAATGGTCAACCATGGGGACCGCAAACCCTTTTTCATCTGATTCTTTCCAGGGAGTGGTGTTTTCCTTTGAAAAAGCTCAGAATCCGCTAAACTGGCTCTGAAGGGGAAAAGAGCCTTTAAGGGTGTCTTGTTAACGTACTATACGCCATCCATCACACCCGGAATCGATGGACCGTCACGGAATTGCTGCCGGGTGGGGATGTTTCAGGCAATGCGATAAGCCTTGCGGCCTTCTTCGTAAAGATCGTTTCCCTCCGTATCGTTCACTACGACCAAAGGCATTCCTTCCACGTACAGTTCACGAATGGCCTCCGGGCCGAGGTCGTGATAAGCAACGACGGTCGCCTTGCGGATAGATTGGGACATCAGCGCTCCCGCCCCGCCGATCGCTGCAAAATAGACAGCGCCATAGGTCATCAGGGCCTGTTTGACGGCCTCTGACCGTTTTCCCTTTCCAATGATGCCTTTCAAACCTTTTTCCAGGAGCTGTGGTGTGTAGGGGTCCATCCGGTAACTTGTGGTAGGGCCGGCCGCCCCGATAGGACGCCCCGGGGGTGCCGGCGAAGGCCCAACATAATAGAGCACCTGGCCTGTCAATGGAATGGGAAGGGGTTCTTTCGCTTCGATCAAGTCGATCAGGCGTCTGTGGGCTGCGTCTCTTGCCGTGTAGAGAACACCGCTCAGGATGACCCGGTCACCCGCCCGAAGGGCAGCGACATCGGAGGCTGTCAGGGGAGTTTTGAGATGGATGGATCGATCCATGGGCAGCTCCTGTTGTTAAAGGGTGACCTCCAGGTGACGGCTCGCGTGGCATTGAATATTGACGGCGAGTGGCAGACTCGCGATATGGCAAGGCATCATGAGGATGTGCACTGCCAGAGAAGTGATCCGTCCACCAAGCCCTTGAGGCCCGACGCCGGTCCGGTTGATGGCCTCCAGGACCTCTTGCTCCATCCTGGCCAACTCGTCGTCGGGGTTGGGTTCCCCCAGAGGGCGGAGAAGAGATCTCTTCGCCATAAGTGCGCTTTGCTCGAAGTTGCCGCCTATCCCTACCCCCACGATAGTCGGGGGACAAGGATTGGGGCCGGCCTCTTCAACCGTCAGGACGATCTTTTCTTTCACGCCGGTCCAGCCGGCGGATGGCGGTAGCATAAACAGACGACTCATATTCTCACTGCCGCCTCCCTTAGGCACCACCCACATCCGAATCCCGGAACCTTTCACCAGATTGAAGTGGATGATCACCGGGGTATTGTCGCCGGTATTCTTGCGCGTAAAAGGATGGCAGACGCTCTTCCGCAGGTATCCCTCCTCGTACCCGTCCCTGACGCCCTGTTCAACGGCCTCTGCAAAACCGCCGTTCGACACGACCACTTCCTGCCCGACGTCTGCAAACACGACAACCAGGCCGGTGTCCTGGCAGATCGGGATCCGCTCGGTGCGGGCGATCCGGGCGTTTTCAATCAACCGTTCGAGGATTTCACGGCCTACCGGGGATTCTTCATCGATACGCGCTTTTTCGAACGACTGTATCACGTCTTCCCCGAGCTCATAATTGGCCTTGACGACCGCAGCCTTGACTGCTTCAGTGACAGCCTGTGCCTCGATGTGGCGCATTCCTGCCCCCCGCGATTTGACTTTTATAATTTGGAGCGCTACATATAGTCGGTTTGGTCCGAAAGCCGAATCTATTTTACTCTATTCATACAAAGAATACAGAAGCGGGACAGGAGAAGCAATAAAATAGATAAGAAGGAGTTCCTCATGAACGGTCCGCGTCTTCACGTCCTATTGACGAATGATGACGGGATTCACGCCCCGGGCCTCTACGCCCTGCATGAATCGCTCAAGCGGGATTTCGACCTGACCATCGTCGCTCCGGAGGTCGAGATGAGCGCTGTAGGGCATGCCATAACCCTGTCAACGCCGCTCCGGGTCCGGCGTATCCGCAAGGCACGGCGCTTTTATGGCTACGCGGTGAACGGCACGCCTGCCGATTGCGTCAAGATTGCCATTCAGGAGTTGTTGGAACGTCCTCCGGATGTGGTCCTTTCGGGAATCAATCTCGGCGCCAACGTTGGGGTCAACGTCCTCTATTCCGGGACGGTTTCAGCTGCGACCGAAGGGGCTTTCCTTGGTGTGCCGTCGGCCGCTTTTTCCCTGGCGACGCTCAGAAATCCGGATTATCGGTTTGCGGCGAGATTCAGCCGGCGGGTCATCGGGTTTCTTCGAGGTGCGGAGCTGCGTGTCGGGACAGCGCTCAACGTCAATATACCGGCTGTTCCCGAGGCGCAAATCAGAGGAGTGGTTTTGACTCGGCAGGGGGTTTCGAGGTTCATCGAGCGTTTCGAAAAACGAACCGATCCACGGGGGCATACATATTACTGGCTGACGGGCGAAACGCCGGTAGAGAGCGGGAATCCCGATACGGATGGCATGGCGTTGAAGAACAACTACATTACCATTACCCCGATCCAGTACGACCTGACCTGCCACAGCGAGCTTGAAAGACTGAAAAGCACAGGCCCCCAGCCGTTTGAGAAGTGGCAGGGAACCTGTGCCGAGTAGACTCTTCAGAACGCTGTCTTAAGAACAGACTTCGGCGGCCATCTTTTTGAGGGCCTCGTACCGGTCCCTCATATCCTCTTCAGCCTTCTCGAAAAGTTTTTCCGCGTTTTCGGGGAATGTCCGCATAAGGCTCGAATAACGAACCTCACCCATCAGGAACGCCTTGAAGTCGCCTTCGGGATCCTTGGAATCTAGGATAAAGGGATTCTTGCCCTCCTCCTTCAGACGGGGGTCGAACCGGTAAAGGGGCCAGTATCCGGTTTCTACGGCCTTCTTTTCTTCCTCCTGGCTCAGTCCCATATTGATGCCGTGGTTGATGCAGGGAGAATAGGCGATGATGAGCGAGGGGCCCTGGTAGGATTCGGCCTCGAGCACGGCCTTGAGCAGTTGGTTCTTGTTGGCGCCCATAGCGACCGAAGCCACATAGACATAGCCATAGGTCATGACCATCCGGCCGAGGTCTTTTTTGCGTAAGGGTTTTCCCCCGGCGGCGAATTTGGCGACGGCGGCGGTGGGCGTCGCCTTCGAAGACTGCCCGCCCGTGTTGGAATAGACCTCGGTGTCGAGAACGAGAAGGTTGACATCGTGACCCATGGCGACGACGTGATCCAGGCCACCGTAGCCGATATCATAGGCCCATCCGTCCCCGCCGATGATCCAGATGGATTTCTTGGTGAGATAGTCGCGGCGCTCCAGGATCTCCAACAGGATCGGATCGAATTCCTCCTCCGAATCGAGCATGGCGCGCTCGATCCCTTCGATGACGGCGCGGCCGTACTGCTTGGATTGGTCACCGTCATTCATATTTTCCAGCCAGTTCTTCAAAGATTCCTTCAAATCAGGGTTGATATCGCGGCTTACGGCCTCCCGGACAATGTCCGCCAGCTTTTCACGGCGCTGCGAAACGCCGAGTTCCATACCGAAACCGTACTCGGCATTGTCCTCGAACAGGGAATTGGCCCAGGCAGGCCCGTGGCCTTCCTCGTTGACCGTGTAGGGGCAGCTCGGGGCGGATCCCCCGTAGATCGAGGAGCAGCCCGTCGCGTTGGCGATCATCATACGGTCGCCGAACAGCTGGGTGACCAGTTTGAGATAAGGGGTTTCACCGCAGCCCGCGCAGGCCCCCGAAAATTCGAAGAGAGGTTTGCGGAACTGGCTGCCTTTGACGGATGTAGCCGGCATGAGTTCTCCCGGGTTCGGCAGATCGTCGGCGAAGGCGTGATTCCGAACCTCCTGCTCCCTTTGTGTTTCAAGCGGCTTCATGACCAGGGCCTTCTTTTTGGCGGGACAGACCTGGGCACAGTTCCCGCAGCCCGTGCAGTCGAGCGGACTGATCTGAATGCGGTAGCGGTACCCCTTAAGCTCCTTACCTTTGGCTTCGACGGTGACGAAGTGCTCTGGCGCGTCCTCGAGGTCTTCGGGACGGGCGAGCAGGGGCCGGATGACGGCATGAGGGCAGACAAAGGAGCACTGGTTGCATTGGATGCAGTTTTCCGGTTGCCATTCGGGCACAAGGATCGCGATGCCTCTTTTTTCGTATTGCGTCGTAGCGGTCGGAAAAACGCCGTCGGGCGGCAGGGCGCTCACCGGCAGCCGGTCGCCCTGCTGGGCCAGCATGGGCCGCATGATCTTCTCGACGAATTCGGGTTCATCCCGCTTCTCGTAATGTTCCTGACCGGCGTTGGCCCAAGATGCTGGAACATCGATCTTCTGAAGGGCGCCGATCGCCTTGTCGACGGCATCGATGTTCATCTGGACGACCTTTTC
>Ga0068714_10001015_pt1 | contig 44760 bp, 37 predicted proteins | sample MTBNYHSulfiMetaG_FD_62988 | JGI IMG/M metagenome (GOLD analysis project Ga0068714, IMG submission 62988) | Enrichment culture microbial communities from rom New York Harbor, USA that are MTBE-degrading - MTBE-NYH (New York Harbor Sulfidogenic)... | ecosystem: Environmental > Aquatic > Marine >... | reverse complement strand
GAACGGCCGCTGGAACCTGCTGCAGAAGAACGCGCGCAACCAGGAGGATATCCAGGCGCAACTGAGCGCCATCGACGACCGTGACGCGGTGGTCAGTGTCGCCTTCCCCCACTTCACCCCCGACGAGGATGAGCTGCTGCAGCGCAACATCCCGGTGCGCAGGTTGCAGACGGTCAACGGTGAGGTGCTGGTGGCCAGCGTGTTCGACCTGCAGGTGGCACAGTACGGCATCGACCGCGGCCTGGGCGACAAGCTCGCCACCAGCTATGACGATGAGACGGTGCCCTATACCCCGGCCTGGGCCGAGAAGGTCACCGGCGTCAAGCGTGCCGACCTCATCCGCACCGGGCGCGAGTTCGCCGAAAACGCCTCACGCACGCACGGCAAATCGATGGTCATCCTCGGCGCGGCGATCAACCACTGGTACCACAACGACATGAACTACCGCGGCATCATGAACCTGCTGCACATGTGCGGTTGTGTCGGTCAGTCCGGTGGTGGATGGGCCCACTACGTAGGCCAGGAAAAACTGCGGCCGCAGGCCGGCTGGGCACCGATTGCCTTCGCCCTGGACTGGAACCGTCCGCCGCGCCACATGAACTCCACCACCTACTGGTACTTCCACACCGACCAGTGGCGCTACGAGCGGGTCAGCGCCGACAGCCTGATGACCCCCATCGCCAAGGGCAAATACAAGGGCTACACCCTGGGCGACTACAACGTGGTCTCCCAGCGCCTCGGCTGGCTGCCCTCCGCGCCGCACTTCAACAAAAACCCGCTGGAGGTGGTGGCCGACGCCGAACAGGCCGGCGCTACCGATGAAGCCGGTGTGGCGCAGTACATGGTCAACCAGCTGAAGAGCGGGGAACTCGCCTTTGCCAGTGAGGATATCGATGCGCCGGAAAACCATCCGCGCAACCTATTCGTCTGGCGCGCCAACCTCATCGGCTGCTCGGCCAAGGGCCACGAGTACTTCCTCAAGCACCTGCTGGGGGCACAGAACGGCGTGCTCGCCGAAGGTATCGAGGGTGCCGAGTCGAAGGAGATCAAGTGGCACGAGAAGGCGCCAACCGCCAAGCTCGACCTGATGGTGGATATCAACTTCCGCCTCAACTCCACCGGCGCCTATTCGGACATCGTCCTGCCCACCGCCACCTGGTACGAGAAGGACGATCTCAACACCACCGACATGCACCCCTTCATCCATCCGCTCTCCAAGGCTGTCGACCCGGCATGGGAGGCGAAATCGGACTGGAACATCTTCAAGGAGCTGGCCGAGCGTTTCTCCGAGCTGGCCTCGGTCCACCTCGGCACGCGCAAGGATGTGGTGGCGTTGCCGATGCAGCATGACAGTCCCATGGCACTGGCCCAACCCTTCGGCGAGGTCAAGGACTGGAAGAAAGGTGACTGCGAACCGGTACCCGGCAAGACCCTGCCGCTGCTCAAGGTGGTCGAACGCGACTACCCCAACACCTACAACAAGTTCATCGCCCTCGGTCCGCTGATGGAGACGCTGCCCAACACCATCAAGGGGGTCGAGTGGGACACCAGTGATGAGTATGAGCACCTCAAGCACCACAACGGCGTCGTCAAGCTCGACGGTATCAGCAAGGGGATGCCCTCGCTGGAGGAGGCGAGCCAGGCCTGCGATGCGGTGATGCGTATGGCGCCGGAGACCTGTGGCGAGGTGGCGCACAAGTCGTGGGTGGCGCAATCGACCAAGACCGGCATCGATCACACCCACCTGTGCGACTCGCGCCGCGACGAGGTGATCACCTTCAAGGACATCCAGGCCCAGCCGCGCAAGATCATCACCGCGCCCACCTGGTCCGGCATCGAATCCCACGAGGTGAGCTACAACGCCTGCTACACCAATGTGCACGAGCATATCCCGCTGCGCACGCTGACCGGCCGGGCACAGTTCTACATGGACCACGAGTGGATGCTCGACTTCGGCGAGGGCTTCTGCGCCTACCGCCCGGGGCTCGACATGAAAAACACCGTGGTACCCAAGCAACTGGCCAACAAGCCGCACCTGTTGCTCAACTGGATCACCCCGCACTCCAAGTGGGGCATCCACTCCACCTACCAGGACAACCAGCGCATGCTGACCCTGTTCCGTGGCGGTCCCTATGTCTGGATCTCCGAGACCGATGCCAAATCGGTCGGCCTGGAGGACAACGACTGGATCGAGGCGCTCAACGACAACGGCGCCACCATGGCCCGCGTGGTAGTGAGCCAGCGCGTCCCCAAGGGAATGGCGATCATGTACCACGCCCAGGAGAAGAACGTGAACGTGCCCGGCTCCAACACCACCGGCAAGCGCGGCGGCATTCTCAACTCGGTCACCCGGGTGGTGGTCAAGCCGACCCACATGATCGGCGGCTATGCCCAGTTCTCCTACTCGTTCAACTACATGGGACCGGTCGGCTCCAACCGCGACGAGTTCGTGCTGGTGCACAAGATCGCCGACAAGGATATCAACTGGCTCGAGCGGCCGCTGACGGCGGAACGCGAGGCCCAGCCGAATCCTCCGGGCATCGATAATTAATGATTATTTTCGCCACAGAGACAAGGAGAAGACAGAGATGAAAGCTGTGAATCGATTCAACGCAGTACTGACTCCGTGTACTCCGTGCCTCTGTGGTAACCAATCTTTTTCAGTGAGGAGCGACTCATGAAAATCCGTGCACAAATCGCCATGGTGCTGAACCTGGACAAATGCATCGGTTGCCACACCTGTTCGGTGACCTGCAAGAACGTCTGGACCAACCGCAAGGGAGTCGAGTACGCCTGGTTCAATAATGTCGAGTCCAAGCCTGGTATCGGTTATCCCAAGCAGTGGGAGAACCAGGAAAAATGGAAGGGCGGCTGGACAAAGAAGAACGGCAAGCTGGAGCTAAAAGCGGGCGGCCGCAGCAGCAAGCTGCTGAACATCTTCGCCAACCCGGACATGCCCGAGATCGACGACTACTACGAGCCGTTCGAGATGGACTACCAGAACCTGCAGCGCGGACCGCTGCGCGAGGCGGCGCCCACCGCCCGGCCCCGTTCGCAGATCACCGGCGAGACGATGGAGAAGATCACCTGGGGTCCCAACTGGGAGGATGACCTCGCCGGCGAATTCGCCAAGCGCAGCGTCGACAAGAACTTCGACGGCATCCAGAAGCAGATGTACAAGGAGTTCGAGAACACCTTCCACATGTACCTGCCGCGGCTGTGCAACCACTGCCTCAACCCGGCCTGCGTCGCCTCCTGCCCCTCGGGCTCGATCTACAAGCGCGAGGAGGACGGCATCGTGCTGGTGGACCAGGACAAGTGCCGCGGCTGGCGCATGTGCATCAGCGGCTGCCCCTACAAGAAGGTCTACTACAACTGGGAATCGGGCAAGGCGGAGAAGTGCATCGGCTGCTACCCGCGCATCGAATCGGGCATGCCTACCGTGTGTGCCGAATCGTGCGTCGGGCGCATCCGCTACCAGGGGGTGATCCTCTACGATGCGGACCGTATCGAGGAGGCAGCCTCCTCGGACGAGAACGGCCTGTACGATGCGCAGATGGGGATCTTCCTCGACCCCAATGACCCGGAAATCATCGAACAGGCCCGGCGCGACGGTATCCCGGAGAGCTGGATCACGGCGGCGCAGAAGTCGCCGGTGTGGAAGATGGCGATGGAGTGGAAGATCGCCTTCCCCATCCATCCGGAGTTCCGCACCCTGCCGATGATGTGGTACGTGCCGCCGCTCTCGCCGGTGCAGAGCCAGCTCGATCAGGGCAACCTTCCCACCGAGGCCGACGGCAACATCCCCAAGTCGGAGTCGCTGCGCCTGCCCGCCCAGTACCTTGCCAACCTGCTCACCGCCGGTGACACCATGCCCATTCTGGGCGCGCTCAACCGGCTGCTGGCGATGCGCAGCTACCAGCGCAGCAAGCACGTGGACAACACCGTCAACACCGCTCCGCTGGATGCCGCCGGCATCACCGCAGAGCAGGCCGAGGAGATGTACCGTTACCTGGCGATCGCCAACTACGAAGACCGCTTCGTCATCCCCACCTCGCGCGAGGAGTACCTGCACGAGGATATCTACGCCTACCAGGGCCAGATGGGCTTCTCGCCGGGCAACCCCAGCTCCGCCGGCGAGAGCGGTTTCTCCCTGTTCCCATCACGACGTACGGCCAACGAGGTACCGATCGAGTTCGTACCGCGCCCGAAGCAGAAAGACAAGGTTTGAGGAGGCACACCATGATTCTTTACACCATTTTGTCACGACTGCTCGACTACCCGGATCCGGATCTCAAGGGCAACCTCGACCTCATCCGTGAGGCGGTTGCCGGCGAGAGCGAGCTCAAGGCACAGGAGCGCGCGGTACTCGAGCGCTTTGTCGATAAGCTACGGGCAGAACCACTGATGCAGCTGCAACAGGAGTATGTGCAGACCTTCGACATGGTGCCCGAGCACAGCCTGCACCTGACCCACCACCTGTTCGGTGACGACCGCGGTCGGGGACCGGCGCTGGTCGACCTGAGCGAGCACTACAAGGGTATGGGGCTGGAGATGAAGGAGGGAGAGATCCCCGACTACCTGCCGTTGATCCTGGAGTATGTGGCAACCCTGGATGAGGTGGCGGCGCGGCTATTCCTGGCCGATGCCGGCAAGGTACTCACCGTGCTGGCCGCCAACCTGGAAAATGCCAAGAGCCGTTACGCACCGTTGCTGCGGCTTGTCGAACAGCGTGGCCATCTGGCCCAGACCGCAGCTTGAAGGAGAACCGCCATGACACTGCACGAATTTATTTTCGGCGCCTACCCCTACCTGGCCGGGACCATCTTCCTCGCCGGCAGCTGGCTGCGCTTCGACCGTGAACAGTACACCTGGAAGTCCGACTCCACCCAGCTTCTGTCGAAGAAAGGGATACGGGCAGCCAGCAACCTGTTTCACGTGGGCATCATCGCCATCTTCTTCGGCCACCTGGTGGGCATGCTGACGCCCCACAGCTGGTTCCAGGCGGCAGGGATCTCCGATCTGCAGCACCAGTACATCGCCATCGTCGCCGGGGTGATCTTCGGCGGCATGACCCTGATCGGCGGCCTGATGCTGTTCCTGCGCCGCATCAACAACCCGCGTATCCGCGCCGCGGGGCGCAAGCGCGATATCTTCACCATCGGCTGGCTGGTGGCAACGGTGATCCTCGGTCTCTCCACCATCCCCTGGTCGCTGGGCCACGCCGCCGAGGGCAACCCCGGCACCATGCTGGTGCTGGTGGAGTGGGTACAGAGCGTTGCGGTGCTGCGACCCAACCCGGCGCTGGTTGCCAATGTGGATATGGTCTACAAGCTCCATATCTTTTTCGGCATGACGGTGTTCCTGATCTTCCCCTTCACCCGCCTGGTGCACGTCTGGAGCGTCCCGCTCGGTTATCTGGGCCGTGCCTACCAGATTGTGCGCACCAAGCACATCGCCGCCCGCTGAACGCCGCGCAGCTTGTGCCCGGGGCACAGGCTGCAGGCGCCCACACCAACCTGGCAGACACCCGCATTGCTCTACGTGATGCGGCCCTGCCAGGACGGCTATTTTTTCGACAGTCTCACATAACCACTGCTATCTTATTGATTTATCTTGCCCCAAATGCGACCATTTGCGCCTGTTTTTTCACGCAACGCCATACGGGTATCCCCATCGTGACAACTCCTCTGAAAACTGCCGTGATCGGCGTCGGCTACCTGGGCCGTTTCCACGCCCAGAAATACGCCGCCCTGCCCCAGGCCGAGCTGGTGGCCGTGGCCGACAGCAACCTGGAAAACGCCGAGCGCGTGGCCGCCGAGTGCAACACCCGCGCTGTGGGCGACTACCGCGAGCTGTTCGGTCAGGTCGATGCGGTGAGCATCGTCGTTCCGACCCAGATGCACTACCAGGTCGCCAGGGAGTGCCTGGAGCACGGCATCCACGTGCTGCTGGAAAAGCCGATGACGGTCACCGTGGCCGAGGCGGACGAGCTCATCACCATTGCCCGCGACAAGGGGCTGGTGCTGCAGATCGGACACCTGGAGCGCTTCAACTCGGCGGTGCTGGCGCTGGAGCCGGTACTGAACACGCCGCAGTTCATCGAGTCCCACCGCCTGGCGCCGTTCAACCCGCGCGGTGCCGACGTCAATGTGGTACTGGATCTGATGATCCACGACATCGACATCATCCAGAACCTGGTGCGCTCGCCGATCCGCGACATTCAGGCCAACGGCGTCTCGGTACTGACCGACGAGCACGACATCGCCAACGTGCGCCTCACCTTCGAGAACGGCTGCGTCGCCAACGTCACCGCCAGCCGGGTGAGTATGAAGCCGCAGCGCAAGATGCGCATTTTCCAGCACGACGCCTACATCTCCATCGACTTCCAGGACAAGGTGCTCAGCGTGCACCGCAAGGGCAGCAAGGAGATGTTCCCGGGGATCCCGGAGATCACCTCCGAGGAGAGCATCTTCGAGAACTCCGACGCGATCCTCGCCGAGGCAACCGCGTTCATCGAGGCGATCCGCAGCAACAGTGCGCCGCCGGTCACCGGCGAGGACGGTCGCCAGGCCCTGGCCACGGCGATCGCCATCAGCGAACTGCTCAATCAACAGACCGGCCTGCAGGCCTAATCCGAGGAAAAAGAAATGATCCCAATGGTAGACCTCAAGGGTCAGTATCAGGCACTTAAAGAGGAAATCGATCACGGCCTGCTGCAGGCACTGGAAGCCACCCAGTTCATCCTCGGCCCCAATGTGCGCGCCTTCGAGGAAGAGGCCGCCGCCTACCTCGGCTGCGCCCACGCGGTCGGCTGCGCCTCCGGTACCGATGCGCTGCACCTGGCGCTGATCGCCGCCGGCATCAAAGAGGGCGATGAGGTCATCACCACCCCCTTCACCTTCATCGCCACCGCCGAGGCGATCCTCTACGTCGGTGCCACGCCGGTATTCGTCGACATCGATCCGAAGACCTTCAACATCGACCCCAACCAGGTCGAGGCGGCGGTGACACCGAAGACCCGCGCGATCATCCCGGTGCACCTCTTTGGCCAGCCGGCGGACATGGGTGCCATCCAGTCCATCGCCGAAAGGAACGGCCTGAAGATCGTCGAGGATTGCGCCCAGTCCTTCGGTGCCAATATCGGCGGCAGGCAAACCGGCAGCATCGGCGATGCAGGTGCCTTCAGCTTCTTCCCCAGCAAGAACCTCGGCTGCTACGGCGATGGCGGCCTGGTGACCACCCAGGACGCGAAGATGGCCGAGCACATGCGTGTGCTGCGCAACCACGGCAGCTGGAAGCAGTACCACCACTCCGAGCTCGGCTTCAACTCCCGCCTCGACGAGCTGCAGGCGGTGATCCTGCGCGCCAAGCTCAAGCGCATCGACCAGTACAACGACGGCCGCCGCCGTGTCGCTCACCGCTACAGCAAGGCCCTGGCCGAGATGGGGCTGACCCCGCCCCACGAGGACGGCATCGGCAAGCACGTCTACCACCAGTACACCCTGCTCACCGACCAGCGCGATCCGATCATGGCTGCGCTGCGCGAGCAACAGATCGGCTGCGCCGTCTACTACCCCATCCCGCTGCACCAGCAGGAGGTCTTCGCCGACGCCTGCCAGGGCCTCAGCCTGCCGGTTACCGAAAACGTCGCCGCACGGTGCATGTCCCTACCGATCTTCCCCGAACTGGAGGACGAAAAAGTCGATCAGGTTCTCGATGTGATCCGCGGGGCGCTGTAAAAAACCTTCAACGCAAAGATCGCAAAGACGCAAAGGACGCGAAGGGTATGAATGCTGGGAAAGTTGCCGCACATTATTTCCCAGCTGTCAGGTAGCGCACTGCGCAACCTGACCTACATACTCGAACGGAGCACGCCATAATTATTTTCTTTGCGACCTTTGCGTCTTTGCGCCCTTTGCGTTGAGATCTTTTCATGGCCGTTATCAATAAAGCACCAAAACGGGTTTTGATCGTCGCCGGGGAGGCCTCGGGCGAGGCGCGCGCCGCGCGCCTGGTGGAGGAGCTGAGGGCGCGCCATCCTGAGGTCTCATTCAAAGGCATCGGCGGGGAGCGCATGCGCGCGGCCGGGGTCGACACGCTGGTCGACTGTCGCGAGATGGCGGTGCTCGGGCTCATCGAGGTGCTGCGCCACTACCGGCGCATCAAGGGGGTGCTGGAGCGCATGCGCACGCTGCTGCGTGAGGAGCGCCCCGACCTGCTGATCCTGGTCGACTACTCCGGCTTCAACCTGCGCCTCGCCCCCACCGCCAAGCCGCTCGGCATCCCGGTGATGTACTACATCAGCCCGCAGGTCTGGGCCTGGCGCAAGAAGCGGATCGACAAGATTCGCGAGGTGGTGGACCGGATGGTGGTGGTGTTCCCCTTCGAGGTGGAGCTGTACGAGCAGGCCGGGGTGCCGGTGCACTATGTCGGCCATCCGCTCATCGACGAGGTGCATAGCGCATTCGACCGCGACGGGGCACTGGGCGCGTTTGACCTCGATCCGGCCCGCCCCGCTGTCGGACTCTTTCCGGGGAGCCGGCGCAACGAGTTGCAGCGTCTCCTCCCTACCCTGCTCGATGCCGCGGAACGGATCCATGCCGCCCGGCCCGAGGTGCAGTTTCTCCTCCCGCAGGCCTCGACCCTGGACCGCGCCGAGATCGACACCCTGCTCGCCGGTCGCTCGCTGCCGGTCACAGTGGTGCAGAACCGCTTCTACGATGTCACCCGCGCCTGCGATGCCATCGCCACCGCCTCGGGCACCGCCACCCTGGAGGTCGCCCTGATGGGGGTGCCGCTGCTGGTGGTCTACAAGATCTCGGGCCTGAGCTTCCGCATCATGCGCCGGCTGATCAAACTCAAGCACATAGCCATGTGCAACATCGTTGCCGGCGAAGAGGTGGCCTTGGAGCTGCTGCAGGACGAGGCGACCCCCGAGCGGATCAGCGCCGAGCTGCTGCGCCTGCTCGAGCCGCGGGTGCATGCAGAAACGGTAGAGCGCCTCGCCAGGGTGCGCGAGACGCTGGGTGAGCCGGGCGGCGCGGCCCGGGCCGCCGCAGTGGCGGCGGGGATGCTGGGGCTGGAAACTTAATACCCATATTAACCACGAAGCGCACGAAGAACACGAAGAACACGAAGAACACGAAGAACACGAAGAGTAAAAAGGATCCAAACCAATATCTTCGTGCTCTTCTGGTTAGCCGTTTTCAGCTAACGCGAGAATACCGAGTTGAGCCTGTTGGAACTCTCCGTGTTCTCCGTGCCTCTGTGGTAAACACATTATCTTCGTGGGCTTCGTGGTAAGCAGTTCGTAGGATGTGGTGAGCGCAGCGAACCGCATCATCCGCGGTAAATCCCTAAAACTTCAAGCCCTGATTCACGTGATCGATGCGGTTCGTTCCTCACCGCATCCTACCCGCTGAATATCTCTCGCCAAGACGCAAAGCACGCCAAGATAACCGAACAAAATATCCCCTTTGCGAGCTTGGCGTCTTGGCGAGATCCATTGGTCGCAGGCGAAATAACAAAATTCTCGTGAACAGTAAAAAGCCGGCATCAAGCCGGCTTTTCTGTCAGCGGATGATGCTGCGCGTCGAGTTCTTGAGAAACTCGGCAAAGCGCACCACTTCCTCGTTCGTCTTCGCCATCTCCCCGATCTGCGCCGTGGCTTCCTCCAGGCTGAGTCCCTGGCGGTAGAGGATCTTGTAGACGCGGGTGAGGTTGCGCACCTGCTCTTCGGAGAAGCCGCGGCGCTTGAGGCCGACCTTGTTCAGGCCGTGCGGCGCTGCCGGGTTGCCCGAGATCATCAGATAGGGCGGCACATCCTTGGAGATGGCACTGCCCATGCCGGTGAAGGCGTAGTCGCCGATGGCACAGAACTGGTGCACCAGGGTAAAGCCGCTGAGAATGACGTAGTCTCCCACATGGGCGTGCCCGGCCAGCGAGGCGTTGTTGGAGAAGATCACGTGGTTGCCGATGCGACAGTCGTGCGCGATATGGATATAGGCCATCAGCAGGTTGTCGCTGCCTACGCGGGTCAGCCCACCGCCGCTGACCGTACCGCGGTTGATGGTGACGCACTCGCGGATGGTGTTCTGATCGCCGATCTCCAGGCGGGTCGGCTCGCCGGCGTACTTCAAATCCTGCGGTGCTTCGCCGATGGAGGCGAACTGGTGGATCCGGTTATCGCAGCCGATAGTGGTCGGACCGTTGATCACCACATGAGGCCCGATCCAGGTGTTGTCGCCAATCACCACATCGGCACCGATGACCGAGTAGGGACCGACGCTCACCCCGGCGCCGAGTTTGGCGGAGGGGTCGATAATCGCCGTGGGGTGAATCGTGCTCATTTGATCTCCTGTTCGGCACACATCAGTTCGGCGCTGGCGACGACCTTGCCGTCGACCGAGGCCTCGGCCTTGAACTTCCAGATGCTGCGCTTGTGCTTGAGCACTTCGACATCGAGGATCATCTGGTCCCCCGGCACCACAGGCTGCTTGAAACGGCAGTTGTCGATAGCGGCAAAATAGTAGAGCGATTTGCCGTCCGGCTTGGTGTTGGTGGTCTTGAATGCCAGGATACCGGTGGCCTGCGCCAGCGCTTCCATGATCAACACACCGGGAAAGATCGGGCGCTCAGGGAAGTGGCCGGTAAACATCGGCTCGTTGACCGAGACGTTCTTCAGCGCCTTGAGGCGTACGCCGGGCTCGAACTCGAGCACGCGATCGACCAGTAGAAAGGGATAGCGATGTGGCAGGTGTTCGAGAATTTCCTGGATATCCATGGTATTCAATGTCTTTAACCTTCTGTCAGCTTCTGTAACTGTTTTTCCAGTGCTTTGATGCGACGTGCCATCTCGTCCAGCTGCTTGAAGCGGACGTAATTTTTCTGCCAATGGGACTTCGGTTCCAGCGGGGTACCGGCCGAATAGACGCCGGGATCCTTAATCGAGTTGGTCACCAGCGACATGGCGGTGACCGTTACCCCGTCGGCAATCGCCAGGTGGCCGAGAATACCCGCGCCGCCGCCAAAGGCGCAGTGCTTGCCGATCTCGGCACTGCCGGCGATACCGACGCAGCCGGCAACCGCACTATGGTCGCCGATGCGCACGTTATGGGCAACCTGCACCAGGTTGTCGATGATCACATTATCACCGATCACCGTATCCTCGATGGCACCGCGGTCGATAGTGGTGTTGGCGCCGATTTCCACATCGTCGCCGATGACCACCCGCCCCAACTGATGGATCTTCACCCAGCGGCCCTTGTCGTTGGCAAAGCCGAAGCCGTCGCTGCCGATCACCGCTCCACTGTGAATCACGGCGCGTTCGCCGATCACGCAATCGTGATAGACCGTCACATTGGCATTGAGTTGGCTACCGGCGCCGATTCGGCTGTTGTTGCCGATCACGCAACCTGGGCCGATTCTCACCCGGTCAGCCACTATGGCGCCGTCGCCGATGACCGCGTTGGCACCGACACTAACTCCCTCGCCCAGCGTGGCATTTTCGTGGATCACCGCGCTGGCGTCGATAGGAGCCTGCGCCGAATAGTCCGGTGCAAAAAGAGCGCTCACGTGTGCGTAGGTCAGATAGGGATTGTCGGAGATGAGCGCATTGACCGGGCAATGCTCCAGCTCCTCCGGGCGCAGGATCACCGCCGCGGCACGGGTTGTCCCGAGATATTTGCGAAAACGGGGATTGGTCAGAAAGGTAATGGCGCCGGTACGAGCGTCGGTCAGAGTGGTGACGCCGTCAATCACGCAATCGGCATCGCCATGAAAGCGGATGCCGAGCCGATTCGCCAATTCTCCAAGTGTGTAATGCACGGGTGCGTCGCTTTATTTATTCTTTTTCGCGTAGTCCTGCTTCAGACGAGCGATCACCTCTTTGGTGATGTCGACACGCTCGCTGGCATAAATCACCCCGTTCTCCAGGATGAGATCGTAACCCTTCTCCTTGGCCAGGCTGACGATGGAGAGGGTTATCTCGCGTTGCATGTTCGCCAGCGCATCGCTACGGCGGATATTGAAATCTTCGTTGAGTTCATCGCGGGTGCGATTTATGTCGCGCTTCTGTCCGAGGATATCGCGTTCGAGCTTGCGTCGCTCCTCATCGCTCATCACCGCACCGTCACGCGCCAGTTTCTCCTCCAGATCCTTGACCTTTTTCTGTTCCGCAACGAGCTTGGCATTTCGCGGCGCAAACTCCGACTGCAGGGCGTTGCGCACCTCCTCGGCCTGCGGCGCCTGCTCCAGCACCTGCGGGATATTGACCACGGCGATCCGGGTATCGTCAGCGGCTGTCGCTACGCTGCTTCCCAAAGACAGACCCAGACCGGCAACAACGAGAAGTGTTTTGATCATCTTCATATGTGAGTCTCTGTCCTGTTATCTGCCCGTCGCTACAGGGTACCAAGGGTGAACTGGAACTGCTCTACGTCATCACCCTCCTTGTCGTTCAGCGGCATGGCATAGCTGAAGGTCAGCGGGCCTACCGGTGTCATCCAGACCATGGAGAGACCGGTGGAGTAGCGGATCTCTCCAAGGTCGACCCCTTCGTCGGTATTATACACGTTACCCGCATCGAGAAACGCCATGAAGCGCATCGATTTGCTTTCCGTATCCCAGGGTGGTGGGAACTGCATCTCCATCTTGCCCAGCAGCCTTGCGTTGCCGCCCAGCGGGTCGTTGAGCGAGTCACGCGTGCCCTCGGTCGAGGTCAGGCTGTTGCCGCCGAAACCACGCACACTGCGGATGCCGCCTGCGTAGTAGCGATCATAGGGCGCCAGGAGGTTGGTGGCGCCGTAAACGCCGGCGTAGGCCGCCTCCCCCTCCACCGAGTAGGTCAGCAGATCGGTCAGCGGGAAGAAGTGCTGCTTGCTCAGGCGAACCTTGTAGAAGCTGAGCGAACTGTCCTCAACCGGCACCGCCACATTGGTGGTAAGCGAAAGGAGCCCGCCCCGGTCGGGGAAGACGGCGCGATTGCGGCTGTCGCGTGACCAGCCGGCCTCGAGGTTGTACTTGTCGAACTGGCACTCCTCTACCGTTGCCGCATCGGCACAGAACTCGAGGATCTCCGCCGAGGTCGAGGTGTCGGTATTAAGCTTGGTGTGCTCATAAGCCACTCCGTAGCGCACGGTATCGTACTCACTGACCGGCACCCCGTAGCGCAGCGAGGCGCCGTAGCTGTCGGTGGTGTAGTTTGAGATATTGGCCGCATCGGTATTGGTCTCGCGATAGTACATGCTGACCGTGCGGCTGACCCCGTCGATGGTGGAATAGGGATCGGTGAAATTGAAACTGTAGACGCGGTTAACTTCACTGTTGTCGAAGTTGATACTGAATTTCTTGCCGCTGCCGAGGAAGTTCTGCCAGTCGATACTGGTGTTGATCAGCACGCCCTGGGTATCGCCGTAGCCCAGGCCGAAGTTGAAGCTGCCGAAGGTGCTGTGTTCGATCACGCTCATGTCGAGATCGACCTGATCGGGGGTGCCCGGCACGGTCGGGGTCTTGACCGAGACATCATCGAAATAGCCGAGCCGGTTCAAGCGGGTACGGGAACGCTCCACCTTGCTGGTGGAGATCCAGCCGCCCTCCATCTGGCGCATCTCCCGGCGCAGCACCTCGTCGTCGGTGCGGACGTTGCCGCTGAGGTTGATACGGCGAACATAGACGCGCTTGCCCGGGTCGACAAAGTAGGTCAGCGTCACCTCTCGCTTCTCCTTGTCCACGTCGGGGATCGGGTTGATGTTAGCAAAGGCGTAGCCCAGGTCGCCCAGGGCTTCGCTGATCCGCTGGGTCGAATCGGTAACCTTCTTGCGCGAGAAGAGATCGCCCGGGGCGACCGTCACCAGTTCGGCAAGCTGCTCGCGGGGCACCAGGGTCTCTCCCTGGATGTGCACCTCGCGTACGCTGTATTTCTCACCCTCGCTGATGTTGATGGTGATGTAGACATGGCGCTTGTCGGGGGTGATCGATACCTGGGTGGAGAGGATGTCGAAATTGATATAGCCCCGGTCCATGTAGTATGAGCGCAGGGTCTCCAGGTCCGCTGCCAGCTTCTGCTTGGAGTACTGGTCCTTGTCGCTGAACCAGCCGCCGTCGGTGCCCAGCAGGAAGCTGCCGGTCAGCTCTTTTTCGCTGTAGGCGTGGTTGCCGACGATATTGAGGTGGTGGATGGAGGCCACCTCGCCCTCGGCAATCTCGAGCTTGATCGCGACGCGATTGCGCTCCTTCGGCGTGATCGTGGAACGGATGCGGGCATTGTACTTGCCGAGCGCCAGGTACTGACGTTCCAGTTCCTGCTTGACCTTGTCCAGCATGGCCCGGTCGAAAACCCGTCCCTCAGAAAAACCGATGAGATCGAGTTGTGCGGTCAGCTGATCGGTGGGGATATCGGAGTTGCCCTTGATCTCGATGCTGGCGATGGCCGGACGTTCGGCGACGAACACCACCAGGGTATCGCCCTCGCGCTCGAGCACCACGTCGCGAAAAAATCCGGTGCGGAACAGCGCATGGATCGCCGCCGAGGAGAGCTGCTCGTCCATCACGTCGCCCACCTTCACCGGCAGGTAATTGTACACCGTCCCCACGGCGATACGCTCGAGCCCCTCCACCCGCAACGCCTTGACGCGGAATGAGTCGAAGGCCTGGGAGGAGGCGCTCCAGCCGAGTACTGCACAGAGTAACAAAGGTCGCATCAGGCGCATGGAAGATCGCATCAAATCCTGTCTCACCCGGCCAGCCGCACAAGGTCGTTGTACACCGCCAGGAACATTAAAGCCAAAATCAGGGCGAGGCCGATACGCTGTCCCAGCGCCTCCGTCTGTTCGGAGACGGGGCGTCCGCGCGCGGCTTCGATCCCGAAAAACAAAAGGTGCCCACCATCCAGCACCGGGATGGGCAACAGATTCAACACCCCGAGACTGACACTGATCAGGCCGAGGAATTTGAGAAACTGGTCAAGCCCCGCCACTGCGGAGCTCTTGGCATATTGGGCAATGCCGATGGGACCGCTGAGATTCTCGACCGAGGCGCGCCCGCGCACCATTTCGCCAATCATCTTCAGGGTCAGGCCGCTGATCTCCCAGGTCTTGTCCCAGGCGGCGATCAGCGCCGTACCGACCGGGTACTGCTGCACGGCCTGCATCGACTCGAAGAGCGATTCATCGAGCAGGACCGAGGCACCGATCCGCCCAACCGTCCCCTGCGGCGTCGCCGTCGGCTCCGGGCGAACCTCGATCTCAAATGAGTGGCCATCGCGTACGATCTGCAGCAGCAGAGCCTTGCCAGGGTGTTCGGAGATGATCTTCACCACCTCGTCCCACTCTTCGGTCGCCTCCCCTGCCGCCTGCGCGACCCGATCGCCGGAGCGCAATCCGGCCTGCTCGGCCACGGAACCCGGCAGGATCTTGTCGATAATCGGCGCGATGGCTGGACGGTAGAGCTTCAGACCCAGTTGTTCGACCAGTTCGTCCGTGCTCAGGCCGCTATCGAAGGCATCGGCACTCAACGTTTTCTTCGAGGAGAGACCGCCTTCGCTCACGGTTAGTTCCACATCACCACCGAGCATCAGCTGAGGCATTACCGCCTCGATCACCGCCTGCCAGGTGGGGGTCTTCTCGTCGTTGACCGCAACGATCTCCTGACCGTCCCGCAAGCCCGAGGCATAGGCAACGGTACCGGGCTCGATGTCGCCGAGCAGAGGGCGGATGCCGCTGACACCGAGCACAAACATCAGCCAGTAGGCGAGAATGGCGAAGAGGAAGTTGAACAGCGGCCCGGCGACGACGATGGCGCTGCGCTTGCCCACCGTCTGATGGTTAAAGGCGCGGTGCAGTTCTGCCTCGGCCACCTCCCCTTCGCGCTCGTCGAGCATCTTCACGTATCCACCAAGCGGGATGGTGGCGATGGTGAACTCGGTCCGATCGGCGCCGAAGCGTCGCTGCCACAGCGGCTTGCCGAAGCCGATGGAATAGCGCAGAACCTTCACCCCGCACCAGCGGGCGACCAGGAAGTGGCCCAGCTCATGCACCGCGACCAGCAGGCTCAGGGCGACAGCGAGCGCCAGTACCGTCGTCAGGAGATCGACCATCACGACACCCCGAGCGAATGGTGCCGGGTCAACCGCAAGGCGATCTCCCGGGCCGCGGCGTCGTCATCGAAGATAGTGGCAAGGCTGTCCGCCTCGCGCACGCTCATCTGCTCGAGGGTCTTCTCAATCACCGGGGCGATGGCGGTAAAGCCCAGTTGCCCGTCGAGGAAGGCCTCCACCGCCACCTCGTTGGCCGCGTTGAGGATGGTCGGTGCGGTGCCTCCGGCATCCATCGCCTCCCCCGCCAGCCTCAGGCAGGGGAAACGGGCCAGGTCGGGCGCCTCGAAATCGAGGCGCGCCACGGCGAAGAGATCCAGACTGCCGACCCCCGAGTCGATGCGTTCGGGCCACGCCAGGGCGTGCGCGATCGGTGTGCGCATGTCGGGGTTGCCGAGTTGGGCCAGCACTGAGCCGTCGGCGTATTCGACCATCGAGTGGATCACACTCTGCGGATGGAGAACCACCTGGATATTGGCGGTCGTGGTGTTGAACAGCCAGCACGCCTCGATCACCTCCAGCCCTTTGTTCATCATGGTGGCCGAGTCGACCGAGATCTTGCGCCCCATCGACCAGTTGGGGTGGGCCACCGCCTGCTCGGGGGTCACGCCCTCCAGCGCATCCAGCGGGGTGCTGCGGAACGGACCGCCTGAGGCGGTCAGTAGGATGCGGCGCACGCCGACCGTGTCCAGTCCCTGCTCGAAGTGCTGCGGCATGCACTGGAAGATGGCGTTATGTTCGCTGTCGATCGGCAGCAGTTCGGCGCCGTTGTTGCGTATCTCGTCCATGAACAGGCGCCCGGACATCACCAGCGCCTCTTTGTTGGCCAGCAACACCCGCTTGCCGCTGCGCGCCGCCGCCAGGGTAGGCGGCAGGCCGGCGGCGCCGACGATGGCGGCCATCACGTAATCGACCTCAGGCAGGGAGGCGACCCGCTCCAGCCCGGCGACACCGCTCAGTACCTCGGTCTCGCAGCCCTTTTCACGCAGGCCGGCCGCCAGGCGCTCGGCCGCTGCCTCATCGACCATTACCGCAAAGAGAGGCCGGTGCGTCAGGCACTGCGCCAGCAGCCGCTCGACCTGGCGGTTGGCGGTCAGTGCCACCACCCGGTAGCGCTGCGGATGGCGCGCCAGCACATCCAGGGTACTCACCCCGATGGAGCCGGTTGCGCCCAGTACGGTGATCCCCTTTATCAATTCAGCCATATGAGTCCCAGAGCAAACAGCGGAGCGGCGGCAGTCAGGCTGTCGATACGGTCCAGTACCCCGCCGTGGCCGGGCAGCAGTCCGCCGCTGTCTTTTACATCGGCAATGCGTTTGAACAGGCTCTCGAGCAGATCGCCGAGAATCGAGATCAGCACCAGCAGCAGCACCAGCAGGAGAAAGACGGCATGACTGCCGACGGGCTCGAGCCAATAGGTGCCGACCCAGGCGACCAGCAGGGCCAGCATGGCGCCGCCGGCGACCCCTTCCCAGGTCTTGCCGGGGCTGACCCGCGGGGCGAGCTTGTGCCGGCCGAAGGCCCTGCCGGCGAAATAGGCGCCGGTATCGGCCCCCCACACCACCAGCATGAGGAGGATCACATAGCCGGGACCGAAGCGCTCATGCAGCAGCGCCAGCGCCGCCCAGGAGGGCAGCAGCACCAGCAGCCCGGCAATGCCGCGGGCCACGCCGGAGCGCTGCCACAGGGCGGTGCCCTGCGGGTAGCCCAGCACCGCCATCAGCGCGAGCGCCCACCACATCAGGGCGATAACCAGGATCGCCAGCGGCCAGTTCCCCTGGGCCAGCAGCGGATAACCGCCGGCCATGGCAAGGGAAAGCAGTGCGACATAGGCCGCCCGGCCAGCAGGGTGCTCGAGACCGCACAGGCGCGACCACTCCCAGCCGGCCATGGCGAAGATCACGCCGACGGCAATGGCAAAGGCCTGTGGCGGCATCGCCAGGATCCCCCACAGGGCCAGCGGAGCCAGTACCAGTGCGGTAAAGATGCGTTGTTTAAGCATGTTCGGCCTGCTCCACCTGCTCGCCGGTGCGGCCGAAGCGGCGCTGGCGCCCGGCAAAGGATTGCAGCGCCTCGGTAAAGGCCGCCTCATCGAAGGCCGGCCACAACAGGTCGGTGAAATAGAGTTCGCTGTAGGCGAGCTGCCACAGCAGGAAATTGCTGACGCGCTGCTCGCCACCGGTGCGGATAAAGAGATCGGGCTCGGGCAGGTCGCTGAGTGACAGACGGCCACGCAACAGCTCCTCGCTGATCGCCTCACACGGCAGGGTCCCGGCAGCCACCTCTTCGGCCAGGCTGCGACACGCCTGGGTGATGTCCCAACGCCCGCCGTAGTTGGCGGCGATGTTGAGGTGGAGCACGCTGTTGTCCCGCGTCAGCTCCTCGGCCGCACGGATACGCTGCTGCAGCTCGAGGCTGAAACCGGCCACGTCGCCGATGATGCGCAGGCGCACCCCGTTCTTGTGCAGCTTCTTCACCTCGCTGTCGAGCGCGTTCATGAAGAGGTTCATCAACAGACCCACCTCCTCCTTCGGCCGACGCCAGTTCTCGCTGCTGAAGGCGAACAGGGTCAGGACCTCAACACCATGACTGACACAGGCCTTGATAGTCTTGCGTACCGCCTCCAGTCCGACGCGATGCCCGGCCACCCGTGGCAGGTGACGCCGGCGCGCCCAGCGGCCGTTACCATCCATGATGATCGCCACATGGCGAGGAATGCTGCTGCCTGGGGATGTGGTCTCTTGTAGTTCGGCCATGCCCACTGATATCCGCCGTGGTTATAGACAAGGACACCGGCCTGACGGCCGGTGGTGTTTTATTATCAGATGGCCAGCAGGTCCTGTTCCTTGACCTCTATCAGCTTATCGACCTCGGCGGTGTATTTGTCGGTGAGCTTCTGGATCGCATCCTCTGCACCGCGCGCATCGTCCTCACTGATCTCCTTGTCCTTGAGCAGCGTCTTGAAGTCGGAGTTGGCATCACGGCGGATGTTGCGTATCGCCACCTTGGTCTGCTCGCCCTCGTTGCGCACCACCTTGGTCAGGTCGCGGCGGCGCTCCTCGGTCAGCGGCGGCATCGGCACGCGAATGACGGTGCCGGCGGAGGAAGGGTTGAGACCCAGATCGGAGGTCATGATCGCCTTTTCCACCACCGCGACCATCGGCTTCTCCCACGGGGTCACCGCCAGGGTGCGTGAGTCCTCGATGCTGATGTTGGCCACCTGGCCGATTGGCACCATTTGACCGTAGTAATCCACGGTAATGTGATTCAACAGGCTGGGATGGGCCCGTCCGGTACGCACCTTGGACAGTTCGGCCTTGAGTGATTCGATGCTTTTCTGCATGCGTGCTTCAGCATCTTTTTTTATATCGTTGATCATCACTTGTCTCCACGTTCTACCAGCGTGCCTTCGTCCTCTCCGCGCAAGATGCGCATCAGCGCACCGGACTTGTTCATATCGAACACCCGCAGCGGCAGATTGTGATCGCGGCACAACACGATAGCAGTAAGATCCATCACGCCGAGCTGGCGCTGCAGGACCTCATCATAAGTCAATCGGGTATAACGGCTTGCCGTTGGATCCTTCATCGGATCGGCGCTGTAGACACCGTCCACCTTGGTCGCCTTCAACACCAGGTCGGCATTGATTTCGATGCCGCGCAGGGTAGCAGCGGAATCGGTGGTAAAGAAAGGGTTACCGGTACCTGCCGCCATGATCACCACGCGCCCCTTCTCCAAATGACGGATGGCGCGACGGCGCACGTAGTCCTCGCAGACCTGATGGATCGGGAGCGCCGACATCACGCGCACCGGCACCTTCGCCTTCTCCAGCCCGTCCTGTACGGACAGCGCATTGATCACGGTGGCCAGCATCCCCATGTGGTCGGCGGTTGCCCGCTCCATACCACCCGAGGCGAGGCTCACTCCGCGGAAGATATTGCCGCCGCCGATCACCAGACCGACCTCAACACCGGCGTTTACGGCCTCGGCGATCTCCAGGGAGATACGCTTGATCACCGCCGGATCGATACCGAACTCCTGCCCGCCCATCAGCGCTTCACCGCTGAGCTTGAGCAGGATCCGTTTATAGGCCAGTTTGGTGTCGGCAGCAGTCATGGCTTAGTTACCTTTAACCTGGGCCATCACCTCGTCGGCAAAGTTTTCCTTCTTCTTCTCGATGCCCTCTCCAACCTCGAAACGCTCGAAGGAGAGCACGGTCGCGCCAGCGCCCTTGAGCAGCTTCTCGACGGTGGTGTCGGGATCCTTGACGAAGGGCTGGCCCAGCAGGGTGATCTCCTTGAGGAACTTGTTGATGCGGCCACCGATCATCTTCTCGATGATCTCGGCAGGCTTGCCGGACTCGGCGGCCTGGGCGGTGAAGATCTCCTTCTCCTTCTCGATGAGTGCCGGGTCGACTTCGGCCTCTGAGACAGCACTCGGACGGCTGGCAGCGATATGCATGGCGACATCGCGGCCCAGTTCATCGCTGCCGCCTTCCATGCTCACCACCACACCGATGCGGCTGCCGTGGGAGTAGCTGGAGACGTGGCCATCGGGACTGGTCACCAGCTTGAAGCGACGCACGCCCATGTTCTCGCCGATACGGGCGATCATCGCCTTGAGGGTGTCGGCAACGGAGTCACCGCCGGACATCGGCAGCGCCAGCAGTGCATCCAGGTCGGCCGGCTGGTTGTCCAGCGCCAGCTGGGCCACTTCGTTGCAGAAATTCTGGAAGTCATCGCCCTTGGAGACGAAGTCGGTTTCGCAGTTGACTTCAACGATGGCAACCGTCTTGTTGTCATCGCTGGCCTTGATGGCGATCAGGCCTTCGGCGGCGGTGCGGCCAGCCTTCTTGTCGGCCTTGGCCAGACCGGTCTTGCGCATGTGCTCGATGGCCGCTTCGATGTCGCCGTTGCACTCGACCAGTGCCTTCTTGCACTCCATCATGCCGGCGCCGGTGCGCTCACGGAGGTCTTTTACCATTGCAGCAGTAATTGCCATGTCAGAACGTCCTCTTTACAAATCATCAAATCTTTTAATGCTCCCCCACCGCGGAGGGAGCCTGAATTCTTTCAAAAAAGGGGGCAGCGCCCCCTTTCTTGTGTTGCCGCGAAGGGAAGGCTTAGCCCGCCGCCTCTTCGCCTTCGGCCACCTCGATGAACTCGTCACCGGGCGCACCGCCGATGCCGGAGGAGGTCTTGCCCTCGAGCACGGAGTTGGCGGCACCCTGGACGTACAGGGTGATGGAACGGATGGCATCGTCGTTGCCGGGGATCATGTAGTCGACGCCGGCGGGGCTGCCGTTGGTATCGACCACGGCGATGACCGGGATGCCCAGCTTATTGGCTTCACTGACGGCGATCTTCTCGTGGCCGACATCGACGATGAACAGCGCATCGGGCAGGCCGCCCATGTCCTTGATGCCGCCGAGGCTGCACTCGAGCTTTTCCAGTTCGCGGCGGCGCATCAGCGCCTCTTTCTTGGTCAGGCGGTCCAGCGAACCGTCCTGCTCCATCGCCTCGAGGTCCTTCAGGCGCTTGATGGACTGCTTGACGGTCTTGAAGTTGGTCAGCATGCCGCCGAGCCAGCGGTGGTTCACAAAGGGCATGCCGCAACGCTCGGCTTCCTGCTTGATGATGTCGCGGGCCTGGCGCTTGGTGCCAACAAAGAGGATATTGCCCTTCTTGGAGGCCAGCTTGGAAACGAAGTTCATCGCATCGTTATAGAGCGGCAGACTCTTTTCCAGGTTGACGATATGGATCTTGTTACGCTCGCCGAAGATGAACGGGGCCATCTTGGGATTCCAGTAACGGGTCTGGTGACCGAAGTGAACACCGGCCTCCAGCATTTGACGCATGGTGATGTTAGCCATGTATAACTACTCCTAGGTTGGGTTTGGTCCTAACATGCACCGGGCCATCCAACCCCCCGGAAAACAGCAGGGGGCACCCGGATAAACCCTGTCGGCACATGCGTGGATTTCGACCTTGGCGGACCATCCGCTTTCGGCCGATTTTTGGTTTGCCTATCAAAGCCGCCCTTTATACCATACTGAGGCTTGAGCAACAACGATTTAACCCCAATGTGCAGTACAGAGCGGTACTGCCCGGCAGGACGACTCCTCGCCTACAAACCCAGGAAATTCAATTAGATGAGTGTAACGATAAAGACCGCGGAAGAGATCGGCAAGATGCGCGTCGCCGGCCGCCTGGCCGCCGAAGTGCTGGAGATGATCGAGCCGCACGTCCAGCCGGGCATCACCACCGACGAGCTCGATCGCCTCTGCTACGACCACATCGTCAACAGGCAGCAGGCGATCCCCGCCCCGCTCAACTACCACGGCTTCCCCAAATCCATCTGCAGTTCGGTCAACCATGTGGTCTGTCACGGTATTCCGGCAGACAAGACGCTGAAGAAGGGCGATATCGTCAACCTGGACATCACCGTAATCAAGGATGGCTACCACGGCGACACCAGCATGATGTTCTTCGTCGGCGAGCCCTCGGTCAAGGCGCGGCGCCTGGTCGAGGTGGCCCGCGAATGCCTGCTCATCGGCATCCACATGGTCAAGCCGGGCATGCGGCTCGGCGATATCGGCCATGCCATCCAGACCCACGCCGAGGCGCATAACTACTCCATCGTGCGCGAATATTGCGGCCACGGCATCGGCAAGGAGTTCCACGAGGAGCCGCAGGTGCTGCACTACGGGCGCCCCGGTACCGGCCTGGTGCTGGAGCCGGGCATGACCTTCACCATCGAACCGATGGTCAACGCCGGCAAGCGCAACGTTACCCTGATGCGCGACGGCTGGACCGTGATCACCAAGGACCGCAGCCTCTCGGCCCAGTGGGAACACACCCTGCTGGTCACCGACGACGGCGTCGAGGTGCTGACCCTGCGCAGGGGCGAAACCCTCTAGATGAATCACGCCACGGCGGAGCTGTTCAACCGCGAGATTTTCGAATCGAGCCTGAGCGCGGCCAACAACCCGCTCAAGCTGTTCCGCGAAACCATCCGGCAGGCCAACGCGGCGCTGGAAGAGCGCTTTCGCGACAACGAGTCGGTGGTTTCGCTGGTGGCCCATCGCGCCCAGTTCATCGATGAGCTGCTGCTGCATGCCTGGCACCACACCGTCGGCGAGGAGGAGCGCGGCATCGCCCTCGTCGCCGTCGGCGGCTACGGCCGCGGCGAACTCCACCCCCACTCCGACATCGACATCATGCTGCTGGCCGAGGCCGACACCCTGGCTGCGAACGGCGAGGCGCTGGAGCGCTTCCTCGTGTTCCTGTGGGACATCGGCCTGGAGGTCGGCCACAGCGTGCGCACCCTGCAGGATTGCGTCGAGCAGGGGCGAGAGGATATCACCGTCGCCACCAACATCATGGAGGCGCGCCTCATCAACGGACCCGAGGCACTGTTTCAGTCGATGCGCGAACAGACCGATCAGAACCACATCTGGCCGGGGCGCGACTTCTTTCGTGCCAAGTGGGAGGAGCAGATCGCCCGCCATCGCAAGTTCCATGACACCGCCTTCAATCTCGAGCCGAACATCAAGGAGGGACCCGGGGGGCTGCGCGACATCCAGATGATCGGCTGGGTGGCGAAGCGGCACTTCGGCGCCGAGACCCTCAACGACCTGGTCGGCCACGGCTTTCTCACCGCCGAGGAGCACAGCGCCCTGCTAGAAGGCCAGACCTTCCTGTGGAAGGTGCGCTACGGCCTGCACACCCTGGCAAAGCGCCGCGAGGATCGCCTGCTGTTCGATCACCAGCGTACCCTGGCCAGGCTGTTCGGCTACCGGGACGACGACAAGCGCCTGGCGGTAGAGCACTTCATGAAGGACTACTACCGCACGGTAATGGAGCTGGAGCGGCTCAACGAGATGCTGCTGCAGCTGTTCCAGGAGGAGATCCTCTACGCCGAGGAGAGCGGCGAGCCACAGCCGATCAACCGCCGCTTCCAGTCGCGCCACGGTTTCGTCGAGGTGATCCAGCCGAACCTCTTCGACCGGCACCCCTTCGCCCTGCTGGAGATCTTCCTGGTACTGGCCCAGCACCCGGAACTCAAGGGGGTGCGCGCCGGTACCATCCGCCTGTTGCGCAGCCGCCGCAGCCTGATCGACGAGGGCTTTCGCAACGACCTGCGCTGCCGCAGCCTGTTCATGGAGCTGCTGCGCCAGCCCCGGGGCATCACCCACCAGTTGCGGCGCATGAGCCGCTACGGGATCCTCGCCGCCTATATCCCCGCCTTCGGCAGCGTGGTCGGACAGATGCAGCACGACCTGTTCCACGTCTACACCGTGGACGAACACACCCTCTTCGTGATCCGCAATCTGCGCCGTTTCAGTGTGCCAGGGCACTTCCACGAATTCCCGCTGTGCAGCCGCATCAGCGAGCAGTTGGCCAAGCCCGAACTGCTCTATATCGCCGCCCTGTTCCACGACATCGCCAAGGGCCGCGGCGGCGACCATTCCGTGCTGGGGGCCGAAGAGGCCGAGGTTTTCTGCCGCCGGCACGACCTCGGCGAATACGACACCAACCTGGTCACCTGGCTGATCCGCAGCCATCTACTGATGTCCACAACGGCGCAGCGCAAAGACATCTCCGACCCGGAGGTGATCAATGAGTTCGCCGCCCAGCTCGGCAAGCTGGAGTACCTCGACTATCTCTACCTGCTCACCGTGGCGGACGTGCGCGCTACCAGTCCCACGGTGTGGAACTCCTGGAAGGACGCCCTGCTCGCCGAGCTTTACCACAGCACCCGGAAGGCGCTGCGCCGCGGCCTCTCCAACCCGGTGGCCGAGAGCGAGATCATCGCCGAGCACCAGGCCGAGGCGCGCAAGCTGCTGCAGTTGCAACGCATCACGCCTGACACCATCAACCGCTTCTGGTCCCGCCTCGACGATGAGTACTTCCTGCGCTACTCCGGCAGCGAGATCGCCTGGCACACCAAGGGCGTGTGCGAGCACGGCAACAGCGAGGAGCCGCTGGTCCTGCTGCGCCAGCAGACCGAACGCGGCGGCACCGAGATATTTCTCTATACCCCGATCCGCGGCTATCAGTTCACCACCACGACCACCGCGCTGGACCAGATGGGGCTGAATATCGTGGATGCGCGCATCATCCCCTCACGGGACAACCACACCCTCGATACCTACATGGTGCTTGAGGAGGATGGTGAACCGATCCGCGGCCATTACCGCGTGGAGGAGATCCGCAAGGCGCTGCAGCATCTGCTTGCCCACCCGGAAAACGCGCCGGCAAAGGTGCAGCGGCAGATGGCACGCCAGCTCAAGCACTTCAACATCAAGACCCAGGTGCTGTTCCACAACGACCCGCGCAAGGCGCGCACCGTGATGGAGGTGATCACCTCCGACCGCCCCGGGCTATTGTCGCGCATCGCCCGCGCCCTGGCTGCCTGCCACATCCGGATGCAGAACGCCAAGATCGCCACCTTCGGCGAGCGCGTCGAGGATATCTTCTTTATCACCGACGAGCACAACCGGCCACTGGAGGTCGAGGAGCAGAAGAGCTGCCTGAGGGAGCGGATTATCGAGGCACTGGAAAGCTGATTAGAGAGCCCTGCCGGTAGCGGCAACAGGCAACGTGAAGCAGGGGGGCGCGTGACACACCCCCAGGTCTAGAGCTCTTTTCGCTTCTTCCCGGTGATCATCGCACGCGGCAGGTTCTCGCCATGGGCAAAACTGCTCACCACGACGCTGCCGATGTGGATGAAGGCCAGCAGCAGGGTGAAATTGACGAAAAAGCCGTGCAAATCCGCCCAGAAATACTTGCTGCTGCTAATCGCGCCGAGGAGCCCTGCCTCCAGCGAGGCAAAGGGACCGGAATGCTCCGCCATCGCGTAGAGCGACATCCCGCTGAGGATGACCGCCACCAGCGATGCCAGTAGCGCCACCACCATCGCACCGCTTGCCGGACTGTGGCCGATAAAGCGCGTGGGATGCATCGACAGCATCTCCTTGAGGTAGGCGATCACCGTGGCCGGGCTGAAGACGAAGTCACTGAAGCGCGCATGCTTTGTACCGGCAAATCCCCACACCAGGCGGAAGGCCACCAGTCCGGACACGGTATACCCCGACCAGATGTGCATGGCGAACCACTCATTCTCGGAGAGGTAGGCCGATATGATGGCAGCCAGCAGCGACCAGTGAAAAATCCGCACCAGCGGGTCCCACACCTTGATCTCATCGCTCCCCTTCATCTCTGCCGCCTTGGGGTTGATGAGTACCGGGGTGCTGCGATATGGGGTTCTTTCCATGCGCAATCCCCGGGAAGCCGATCGGGAGTTCAACCTCATAGTGATGCACCCTTGCGATATCCGATTTTCGTACTCAGAGTTCCTGCCGACCCACTGCATTCCGCAGGCCGGGCTACTTAAGTAAACGCTAATCTAAGGTGACAGATTTATTCATCGGGATAAACAGTTCGGCCATTCTGTTTTTTGATGCGGTGATAAAACAATTCTTTCACGGATTGTGTGGATTTGCCGAAGCGACAACCACAGGGAGTGGAGGGGGAAGAGAATATGGGTGATAACAAGAGGACGGGGCTGAGCCCCGTCCTTTCTTGTCTATGCCGCCCTGACGACTAATCGAACAGCCGCTTTTTCCACCACAGCAGTTCGCATTTGAAGGTGAGCCATGGGCTAAGCGGGGTTTGCACCCGGATCCGCTTCTTGCCGGTCACCATTGCCATCGGCAGGTTCTCGTTATGGGCAATGCTGCTCATCACGACCGCGCTGACATGCAGGAACACGAGACCCAGGGTGAGGTTGACCAGGAAGCCGTGCAGATCCGCCAGGAAATATTTGCTCCCTGCATGGGCGCCAAACAGGGCGGTGACTTCAGCCTGAATGGCAACGAAGGGACCGGAGTGCTCAGCCACCGCATAGAGTTGCATACCGGTGAGGGCGATGGCCGCGAGCGACATCAGCAGCGCTACCACCATCGCACCACCGGCCGGGCTGTGGCCGATGTAGCGCCGGGCATGGAAGGTTACAAATTCCTTGAGATAGGTGAACACGGTGGCTGGGCTGAAGGCAAAATCGCGAAAACGCGCATGCTCGGAGCCGATAAAACCCCATACAACGCGAAAGGACACCAGTCCTGCCACGAGAAAACCGGCCTGGACATGCAGCGACAGCGAGTTGTGCTCGGAGAAATAGGCCGTGAAAAAGGATGCCACCAGTAACCAGTGGAAAATCCGCACCAGCGGATCCCATACCTTGATTTCCTTTGTCATCTTCTTCATCGTCGTCACCTCACTACCCGGGGGAGGGTACATACCGTTGTTCAAAACTTTGATTCTGTTCTGCCATGGCAATGCATCATGCACTAACCAGATGACCAAAGTATTACACAGGGGTATTTGGATAAAGGTGACGGGTTTCTTATTTCCGATATTTAAATTCACTATTTTTATCGGAATTAACAAAATATTGAAATACTTCTGAAACATTCAGCACAAAACGACCGCAAAACACTGCTATTCCCGCATAAAACGTAATTTATCCCACAAACAATAAACCGTTTAATTATCCGGATAATTACCGCTTGCAGCAGCAGGAAATCTTGACGTATCGCAGATACAAATGTGAACGGGTTAACACCTGCCTGGTGCCCGCGTCACTGCACCCTGACTTTGCGCGGCTCCGTTAGAAACGCAATCACACCGGCAGGTTTGCGCGGGCTTGCTCAAACATCGATCAGCTCGATGCCGTTTCCGTCCGGGTCGCGGCAAAAGATCGCCTTGCGGCCGGAGCGGCTGTGCGTGACGGGCACACCGGCCTGCAGCAGGCACTGCTCGAGCTCCTCCAGGCCGCTCACCGACAGGGCCAGGTGGCGATCACGGCCGACATGTTCGGGGCGAGTGACATCGGCTTCGGGATTGGGCAACTCCAGCAGGTGCAGTTGCCGATCGCCGATGGCGAGCCAGGCACCGGCAAAACCGAGGTCAGGGCGGTCGATCACCGCCAAGCCGAGCAGGTCGCGATAAAAATCGAGTGAACGCTCCGTGTCGGCGACAAGGAGGCTGGCATGGTGGATGGCGTGGACGTGCATAGGGTCTCCTTCGTCACTGGGGGAATGCGGTATGACAGTGCAAAATTATAGTTGCTTGCCCTCCCCAATCCGCAGACCATAAATGGGACCGCTCATCCGCTACAACTTTGCCCGGGAGGGAGCGTGACATCCCTTGTCAAAGCGTGGTTTATGCTTTTCGCTCAATACCTTATAATGCCGGGCTGTTTCAGACACGAATAAGAGCAATGAATCCGGATCTCGACCGACTGCAGCCCTACCCCTTTGAGAAGCTGAACCGGCTCAAGGCCGGCGTGACGCCCGCCGCCGGTGAGCATATCGCCCTCTCCATCGGCGAACCCAAGCACCAGCCGCCGGGCTTCGTGGTGGAGGAGCTGATCACGCACCTGCACGGGCTTGCCAACTACCCGCTGACCAGGGGCCGGGACGAGCTGCGCCAGGCCATCGCCGACTGGCTTACCCGCCGTTTTGGCCTGCCTGAGGGATCGCTGGATGCCGGGCGTCATATTTTGCCAGTGGCCGGCACCCGCGAGGCGCTGTTCGCCTTCGCCCAGGCGGTGGTGGACCGCACCGCCAGTCCACTGGTGCTCTCCCCCAACCCCTTCTACCAGATCTACGAAGGGGCGGCGCTGCTGGCCGGGGCCGAGCCCTGGTTCCTCAACACCACCGCCGCCACCGGGTTTCTGCCGGATCTCGATGCGGTGCCGACGGAGGTGTGGCAGCGCTGCCAGCTGATCTACCTCTGCACCCCGGGTAACCCCACCGGCGCGGTGGCCGACGTGGCCTACCTGCAGAAACTGATCAAGCTGGCAGACGCGCACGACTTCATCATCGCCTCAGACGAGTGCTATTCCGAGCTCTACTTCGACGAGTCCGCCCCGCCGGCCGGTCTGCTGCAGGCGGCCGCAGCGATGGGGCGCAGCGACTACCGGCGCTGCGTGGTCTTCCACAGCCTCTCCAAGCGCTCCAACCTGCCGGGATTGCGATCCGGTTTTGTTGCCGGCGATGCCGAGGTGCTGGGCCATTTCCTCAAATACCGCACCTACCACGGCTGCGCCCTGCCGCTGCACACCCAGGCTGCCAGCACCGCGGCCTGGCGCGACGAGGAGCACGTGAAGGCGAACCGTGAACTCTACCGGCAGAAGTTCGACGCGGTACTGTCGATCCTGCAACCGGTGATGAAGGTGGAACGCCCCGACGCCGGTTTTTACCTGTGGGCCGAAACCCCGGGCAGCGACACCGAATTTGCCCGGCAGCTGTTCGCCGAGCAGAATGTCACCGTGCTGCCCGGCAGCTACCTCTCGCGCGAGGCACACGGCAGCAACCCCGGCGCCGGTCGGGTACGCATGGCGCTGGTCGCCGAGCTGGATGAATGTATCGAGGCCGCGGAGCGCATCCGCGAGTTTGTAGAAAAGCGGTAAGACAAAAGCTGTATCGCAAAGGACGCAAAGACGCAAAGAACGCAAAGATAACAATTGTTCAGGCAGGCCCCCCACCCTTCGCTGGATTCGCCATACAGTCCACCGAACGTCAGCTGCAGGAGTGCCGCCTTGTGCCAATTCATTACTTTGCGCCCTTTGCGTCTTTGCGCCCTTTGCGTTGAATTCTTTTTCTCTTTTCAGGAGTTGTAACCATGAGCGACATCAAGAGTGTTATCGAAGAGGCCTTCGAGCGCCGCGCGGAGATCACCCCCGGCAACGCGGACGCCACGGTCCGCGAGGCGGTGAACGAGGCGATCCGCATGCTCGATTGCGGTGAGGCACGCGTGGCCGAGCGCAAGGCGGTCGGCGACTGGCAGGTCAACGAGTGGCTGAAGAAGGCGGTGCTGCTCTCCTTTCGCCTCAACGACAATGTGGTAATGGACGGCGGCTTCACCCACTACTACGACAAGGTCCCCTCCAAGTATGCCGGCATGAGTGCCGATGCGCTGGCCAGCGGCGGCGTGCGTGTGGTGCCGCCGGCAAGTGCCCGCCGCGGCTCCTACATCGCCCCCGGTGCGGTGCTGATGCCCTCCTACGTCAACATCGGCGCCTACGTCGACTCCGGCACCATGGTCGACACCTGGGCCACCGTCGGCTCCTGCGCGCAGATCGGCAAGAACGTGCACCTCTCCGGCGGCGTCGGCATCGGCGGCGTGCTCGAGCCGCTGCAGGCCGCCCCCACCATCATCGAGGACAACTGCTTCATCGGCGCCCGCTCCGAGGTAGTCGAGGGGGTGATCGTCGAGGAGGGCTCGGTGATCTCCATGGGCGTCTACATCGGCCAGTCCACCAAGATCTACGACCGCGAGACCGGCGAAGTGCACTACGGCCGCGTTCCCGCAGGCTCCGTGGTAGTCTCCGGCAACCTGCCGAGCAAGGACGGCAAATACAGCCTTTACTGCGCGGTGATCGTCAAGAAGGTGGACGAGAAGACCCGCGGCAAGGTCGGCATCAACGAGCTGCTGCGCGATATTTAGAATCAGTGACAAGTGACAAGTGACAAGTGACAAGAATCTTGTAACTTGTAACTTGTGACTTGTGACTTGCAACTGAGTTTATGACAGTACTCTACGGAATCAGGAACTGCGACACGGTGAAGAAGGCACGCCGGTGGCTCGACGCCGCCGGCGTGGACTACCGTTTTCATGATCTGCGAGCTGACGGCCTGCAGCGGGAGATGCTCGAGCGATGGAACCGCGCCCTCGGCTGGGAGCTCCTGCTCAATCGCCGCGGCACCACATGGCGGAAACTGCCGGAAGCGGTTCAGGCAGGCATCGACGAGGCGCGTGCATTAGACTTGATGATGGAACAGCCAGCGCTGATAAAGCGGCCGGTAGTGGAACATCGGGAAGGGTTCATGGTCGGATTCAGGGAGGCCGAATACGCGGCGATGTTCCAGCAATAATCGATTCAACGTATCCAAGGAAGCGAGACATGACTATCGACATCACGAAACTGTCGTCCAAAGAGCTCTTCGAGCTGGCGAAGCAAAAGGAAAAAGAGGAGCAGGAGGCCGGCCTGCGCGCCGAACGCCTGGCCGAGGCGAAGCAGCAACTCGCGCAACTGGTTGCCAAGCACCAGGAGGCCCTTGCCGCCAGCGACAGGGCGATTAGGGAACTGCAGGAGAAACGCTCACGGATGGTGGCGGAATTCGAAGCCGCCCTCGCCCCGCTCGAGCTTGATATCCAGCAACTGGAACGCCAGATCGGGGAGGGCCGGGCCGAAGCCGAATCGGCTGAGACGGAGCTGTCGGATGAGGAGGAGCTGCGTCTGCACTTCGAGGAGCAGGCCGGTGCCGAATCGTCCGCGCCGGAAACGCGGGCCGCCCATGAGAAGGAACAGAGCGAAGAGCTGCTGGCCAAGATTCGTCATATCATGCGCACCCGCAACTATATCAGCGAGAGCCTGCTCAAGGAGCAACTCAAGCTCAACGGTTTCGATATGAGCAAGCTGAAAAAAGAGATGGAAAAACTACTCCGTGAGGGAAAACTGAAAAAAGAGGGTGCCGGTAACTATGCCTTGGGAAAGAAATTGTGATCCAGCCACCCGGATGATCAACGCAATTCCCCAAGCCCCTGTTACGGAACGTGCTCCTGCAGTCCCAAGCCGCTAGAATGGCGGCTCATCACCGGCCACTGAATCTCACCATGTCACAAACCATTGAACTTGCAAAAGAGCTGATCCACCGTCCCTCGGTCACCCCGGAAGACGCCGGTTGCCAGCAACTCATCGCCGAACGTCTCGCCCGCCTGGGCTTTCGTGCCGAGCACCTGCGCTTCGGCGAGGTCGACAACCTGTGGCTGCGCCGCGGCGACAGTGGCCCGCTCTTCTGTTTTGCCGGCCATACCGACGTGGTTCCCACCGGACCGGAGAGCAAGTGGCTGCATCCGCCCTTCTCCGCCACCCTGGCGGATGGCATGCTGCACGGTCGCGGCGCAGCCGACATGAAGGGTTCCATCGCCGCCTTCGTCAGCGCTTGCGAGCGTTTTGTCGCGGCCAACCCGCAGCATCGGGGATCGATCGCCTTTCTCATCACCAGCGATGAGGAGGGGCCGGCGGCAGACGGCACGGTCCGGGTGATAGAGACCCTCGAGGGGCGCGGCGAGAAGATCGACTGGTGCCTGGTCGGCGAACCCACCAGCACCGCGAAGGTCGGCGACGTGGTGAAGAACGGCCGCCGCGGCTCGCTCAACGGCCGGCTGCTGGTAAAGGGTGTGCAGGGCCATGTGGCCTATCCGCACCTGGCACAGAATCCGGTCCATCAGGCCGCCGCCGCGCTGGCGGAGCTGGCCGCCATCGACTGGGACCGGGGCAATGCATCTTTCCCGCCCACCAGTTTCCAGATCTCCAATATCCAGGCAGGCACCGGCGCGACCAACATCATCCCCGGCGAACTGGAGGTGGTATTCAACTTCCGCTTCTCCACCGAACAGACCGAAGCCGGGCTGCGCGAAAAGGTTGAGGCACTGCTCGGACGCCACGCACTCGACTACGAGCTGGAGTGGTCCCTCTCCGGCAATCCTTTCCTGACCGAAGGGGGGGCGTTGCTGGAGGCCACACAGGAGGCGATCGAGGCGATCTGCGGCTACCGCCCGGAGGTCAACACCGCCGGTGGCACCTCCGACGGGCGCTTCATCGCCCCCACCGGCGCCCAGGTGCTGGAGCTCGGCCCGCTCAACGCCACCATCCACAAGGTCAACGAGTGCGTCAGCATCACCGATCTCGATACCCTCTCGGCGGTCTACGAGGCGATCCTCGGGCGGCTGCTGGCGAACTGAATGGCCACGGAATACACGGAATGAAAGGGGCTTGATTCCCACAGGGGGGAACTGCTCATCGACTTACCGTAAAGTACAGGCCAATCCGTAGGATGTGGTGAGGAACGAACCGCATCTGTCGCGCACGTCTGCTTTAATCCGGTGTCCCAACTCGAACGATGCGGTTCGTGGACCTCACCGCATCCTACGCTAGCAAGGATGAATCCCATGCACATATATCGCCTTCGCTGCACACTCTATCTGCTGCTCGCCCTGCTGCTCGCCGGCTGCGGAGAGGATGTTCCGCGCCTCAGTCCGCTCAGCCAGAATGCGGTCATCCTCGCCTTCGGCGACAGCCTCACCTACGGTACCGGCGCCGGCGCCGGCAGCAGCTATCCTGCGGTGCTGGAACGACTCAGTGGACACAGGGTGATCAACGCCGGCAAACCGGGCGAGCAGACCCCCGCCGGCCTGGCGCGGCTGGTGCGCGAACTGGACGACTACCAGCCGGAACTGCTGATCCTCTGCCATGGCGGCAACGACATGCTGCGCCAGCAACCGCTGCAGAGCATGGCGGCGAATCTGGAGCAGATGGTTCGCCTCGCCCATGAACGCGGTATCCAGGTGGTGATGCTCGGCGTGCCGCGTCCTGCGCTCCTGACCCGGTCCACCGCCGACACATACCGGAGCGTGGCGGAGAAGATGGGGGTGCCGCTGGAGGATGCGATCCTTGCAGAGGTGCTCTCCGACAGCGCACTCAAATCCGACCAGATCCACCCCAACGCCGAGGGCTACCGCCGGATCGCCGAGGCGGTCTATCGGCTGCTGCAGCAGGCCGGGGCGCTTTAGCAGCGCAAGATCGTTAGATCGCGAGATCGCGAGATCGGGAGATCGTTAGATCGCCGTGCGCGTTACGCCCCCTTCGCCCTCACGCCCTCACGCCTCACGCCCTCCCGATCTCCCGTACCGATCACCCCTTCACACAGATCAGCGGCTCGAGCCGCGCCACCTTGCGCGCCAGGCCAGCCCTGTCGGCGGCCTCAACCACGGCACTGACGTCCTTGTAGGCGCCGGGTGCCTCCTCGGCGACGCCGCGCATGGAGCGGCTGCGAATGAGGATGCCACGGTAGGCCAGCTCGTTGACCAGCTTCTCGCCGCGCCACTGGTGCAGGGCAGCGTGACGGCTCATTGCGCGACCGGCGCCGTGGCAGGCGGAGCTGAAGGCGCGCTGCTCCGACTCACTGGTGCCGGCGAGGATGTAGGAGGCGGTGCCCATGGACCCGCCGATGATCACCGGCTGCCCCACGCTCCTGTAGTCCTCCGGCAGGTCCGGGTGGCCCGGTCCGTAGGCGCGGGTAGCGCCCTTGCGATGCACGTAAAGCTCGCGCGATTTGCCGTCGACGACGTGCGTCTCCACCTTGCAGGTGTTGTGGGAGACGTCGTAGAGCAGCGCCATGGTCGCCTCGGGCAGGTGCCCGGCAAAGGCCTTGCGTGTCAGGTGGGTGATGATCTGGCGGTTGGCCAGGGCGCAGTTGATGCCGGCGCGCATCGCGCCGAGGTAGGACTGCCCCAGGGGGGAGTCAATGGGGGCGCAGGCCAGCTCCCGGTCCGGCAGCTCGATGCCGTACTGTTTGGCGGCGATCACCATCTCGCGCAGGAACTCGGTGCCGATCTGGTGGCCCAGGCCGCGCGAACCGCAGTGGATGCTGATCACCACCTCGCCCTGCTTCAGGCCGTAGGCAGCGGCCACGCCCTGGTCGTAGATCTCGCTGATGTGCTGCACCTCGAGGTAGTGATTGCCGGAGCCGAGGGTACCCATCTCGTCGCGCTGGCGTCTCTTCGCCTGCGTGGATACCTCGGACGGCCTGGCCCCCGGCATGTGGCCCCGCTCCTCGGTGTGCAGCAGATCCTCCTCGCGACCGAATCCCTCGTCCACCGCCCAGCGCGCACCGCCGCTGAGCATGGCGTCCATCTCGCTGCTGCCGAGATGGACCCCGCCGGTGCTGCCAACCCCGGCGGGGATGGAGTAGTAGAGGGCATCGGCCAGGCGCTCCTGTTTTGCCAGGACGGTTTCGCGGGGGAGACCCGTGAGCAGGGTGCGCACCCCGCAGGAGATGTCGAAGCCGACACCGCCGGCCGAGATCACCCCGCCCTGGCTGGCGTCGAAGGCGGCGACGCCGCCGATGGGAAAGCCGTAGCCCCAGTGGGCGTCGGGCATGGCGTAACAGGCCTGCACGATGCCGGGCAGGGTGGCCACATTGCGCGCCTGCTCGAACACCTTGTCGTCCATCGCCTCGATCAGCGGGGCATCGGCATAGAGCACCGCCGGCACCCGCATCTTGCCGCTGCACGGGATCTCCCAGGCGTACTCGGAAAGCTGTTTCAGTTCGGCCATATCGCCCCCTACCAAACGCTACACACGACTAGCGGCTTCGTAAATAGTTCTCGCCAAGCCGCAAAGCGCGCCAAGAAATAATCAATACAGTTTTTTCCTGGCGTCCTTGGCGGCTTGGCGAGAGTCAACGTCTTTGAAGGTACCCGACAGCAGTGAAAGCAGACCGTGGTTAAACGTCGACGACGCACTGGGCGAGCCAGCGCCCGTCGGCCAGCTGGGTCACCTCAAGGGCAGTATAGGTCGCCCCCTTGGGCTCCACCGCGGGCTGGTGGCGGGTGACATCGACCGGCTCGCCCCAGGCGGTCGCATTCAGCTCATCACCGTCGATGCCGACCTCGAAGCGGGAGAAGAGCATATGGCGGGTGGCCATCTCGAAGATCAGGGCGTTGAGCCAGTCGACCAGCAGCAGCTCGGGATCGGGTGCCCGGCAATGGATGGAAACGGGTTCGCGCGGCGTAATGGTGTTGGGGTCGGTAATCACTGCGGTCATCGCCATGGCGGCGCTGGCAAGGGCCTCGGCCAGGGTGTCCCCTTCTCCGCGCACCCCGACATCGGCCTCATGGGGAAAATGGCTCCAGTGTGCGTCCATGATTGAATCACCGCAAAGGCGCAAAGGCCGCAAAGGACCGCCTGGTTACGTAGGGATCGCGTTCGCTCGTTGCCATGGCTATCGCCTCCCGGCTATATCTCAACGGTTGGAAACCTTCGCGTACTTTGCGCCTTTGCGGTGAATATTAATGAATCAGGTTCCGGCAGGCGGTGAATGGACAACCTGGTCGCGCAGGTAGACCGGCTGCGCCTCGCCGGCGCTGACCGCCCGCCCCTTGGCGAAGGCGTCGGCAGCCAGCATGGCCACGTCCTGCGCATGGGGCAGGTACTCTCCCTGCCAGTCCAGCACCCGCTCCTGCTGCTGCCGCTTGAGCGCCTCGGCGTAGCTCTGCCAGCCGCTGCCGATGCCGTGCCAGCGCTCGCCGTCCAATAGCGGCACCCGTTCGGCGGGACAGACCACCTCGTCGGAGTGGGCAACCATCAGGCCGGCGTCGTTGGCGCCGTACGCGGCCCAGTAAACCTCGTTCATCCGCGCATCGATGGCGGCGGCCACCCGCGTCCAACCGAACTCGCGAAATCCCCCCTGGGCCAGGGCGGCCAGGGTGGAGACCGGCACCACCGGCAGGTCGGCGCCGTAGGCGATGCCCTGCGCCACCCCGGTAGCGATGCGCACCCCGGTAAAGGCACCAGGACCGCGGCCGAAGGCGAGCGCATCGAGCCGAACGGGTGAGAGCCCGGCCTCTCCCATCAGCCGGTCGACCATGTCGAGCAGCAGGCGGGTATGTTGCCGCGGTGCAAACTCGTAGAGCTCCCGCACCTCGCCATCGAGGTAGAGGGCGGCGGAGCAGGCTTCGGTGGCGGTTTCGATGGCAAGCAGTTTCATGGTTTGTTCATCATGACAAAGGCCCGCTCCCTGCGCGGGCAGCGGGCCTGGTTATGCGGCGACCGGCCTGATCAGAAGCCGTAGGAGATGCCGAGCGAGACCACCGGATAGAGCTCGAACTTGTCGAGGTCGTCCTGCATGTTGCGCTCCTCCTGGGCGATATCCTGAGGAGTGATCAGGTCCATGCTGTCGCCACTCTTGGTCAGTGAAACGTCCGGCGAGCCCTGCTGCACCGCCCCGACCTCGAAGGTGAAGCCGAGCCCCTTGGCGGTGAGATTGCCCCAGCCGAGGCCCAGGTAGGGACCGCTGCCCAGGTCGACTGTGGTGTGGAGAGCAACGGGGTATGTCGAACCGTCCAAGGTCGTGCCACCGACGGTGAACGTGCCGGTCGGCGTGGCGTCCCCCTTTAGCTCGCTGTTGCTGAACAGATAGCCGGCGGTCAGGTGGAAAGGACCCTTCATCGGGTGCCAGTCGAAAAAGAGCGCGGTGGACTGGAGGTCCAGGGTGGCATCGTAGTCGATGTCGTCGATGTTCTGATCATCGGAACGGGAAAACTGGTTCAGCGCGCCCCTGACCACGAAGCGATCGGAAAGCGGTACACCCACCTCGATGCCTGCCCCCAGGGTGCTCACCTTGAGACCGACGCCCACCTCGGCGCTGGCCATGGAACTTACCCCCATCAGCATCAGGCCGGCGGCAGAAATCATCAGTTTTTTCATATTTCTCTCTCCCTCTGTTTTTGTATTGCTTGCGCCGGACGGCCGCCCGTCCAGAGTTACTGCTCATTATAGGGGAACGGCCTGATCTGTCACCTGCCGGAAGAACCGCTGCACCACCTCGAGTTTGCGCGTCTTGCTCATCGGAGGCAGGCTGTCGATAAAGATCCGCCCGTAGGACTTGCTGCCAAGCCGGGGGTCGCACAGAACCAGCACGCCGCGGTCGTTCACATCGCGGATCAGCCGGCCCACTCCCTGCTTGAGGGTGATCACCGCCTGAGGCAGCTGATATTCCATGAAGGGGTTGCCGCCCGCCTCGCGCATCGCATCGATGCGCGCCTGCAGCACCGGGTCGCCCGGCGAGGCGAAGGGCAGCTTGTCGATGATGACGCAGGAGAGCGCCTCGCCGCGCACATCGACCCCCTCCCAGAAGCTGCCGGTGCCGAGCAGCACCGCATTGCCCAGTTCGCGAAACTGCTCGAGCAGACGGGTGCGCGGGGCATCCCCCTGCACCAGCAGCGGATAGGGGATGCGCGCGCTGATCAGTTCGGCCGCCTGCTTCAGCGCCCGGTGGCTGGTGAAGAGCATGAAGGCGCGGCCGCCGCTCGCCTCGAGCACCGGCAGCGCCTGCTCGACCACCGCGGCGGTGTAGCCGGGGCTGTTGGGATCAGGCATCCCCTCGGGCACATAGAGCAGCGCCTGGTGCGGGTAGTCGAAGGGGCTGTCCCAGCGGCGGGTGAGCGCCTCCTGGATCCCGAGCTGGGAGGTGAAGTGCTCGAAACTGTCGCCCACCGCCAGGGTGGCCGAGGTGAAGACCCAGGCGCAGGGGCGCGCCTTGACCTGGGCCTGGAACAGTTTGGCCACATCCATCGGCGTGAGGTTGAGGGTAAAGGAGCGGGTGTGGGTCTCGTACCAGTGGATGAAGCCCGCCGGGGTCGGTCCGGTGAGCAGGGCGAAGCGCTCGGCCAGCAGCTCGACCCGCTCCAGGCACCCCTCCAGCCCCTTGCCGCGCACCGCAAGCGGTTTGAGGCTCTCCAGCAGATTGTCCAGCCCCTCGCCCACCTGAGCGATGGCCGCCTGCAAATCGGCACCGCCGCTCTGCTCGCGCCAGGGCCCGCGGCGCTGCTCCTGGCCGAAGACCAGGCGCATGTCGCGCACCGCCTTCTCCAGCTTTTCTGCCAGGATCTGCAACTGCCGGTTCTCCCCGGCCTCACGGAGATCCTCGGCGATGGTGTCGCGGGCAAGCTCCAGCAACTGGTTGGCACTGAGTGTGGTGCCGAAGAAATTGGAGGCGGTGTCGGGCAACTGGTGTGCCTCATCGAGGATGAAGGCGTTGGCGCCCGGCAACAGCTCGCCGAAGCCCTCATCCTTGAGCGCCATGTCGGCGAACAGCAGGTGATGGTTGACCACCAGCACATCCGCCTCCTGCGCCCGGCGGCGGGCGATGGAGAGATGGCACGCCTCGATATGCTCGCACTCGGCACCGAGGCAGTTGTCGGCGGTGGAGGTCACCTGCGGCCACACCGGCGAGTCCTCCGGCAGTTCGGAGAGTTCGGCAATATCGCCGCTGCGGGTGCGCGAGGACCACTCGCGCACGCTCTGCAGATCGGCCACATGGCTGCGGCTGAGAAAGCGCCCTTCGCCCAGCGCCAGCTCCATACGATGCAGGCAGAGGTAGTTGGCGCGCCCCTTGAGCAGCGCCACATCGACCGGCAGGGAGAGCGCCTTGCGCACCAGCGGCAGATCCTTGTGAAACAGCTGGTCCTGCAGATTCTTCGTGCCGGTGGAGATGATCACCTTCTGCCCCGACATCAGGGCCGGCACCAGGTAGGCAAAGGTCTTGCCGGTGCCGGTGCCCGCCTCGGCCACCAGGCTGCTGTTGTTCGCCAACGCCCCGGCCACCGCCTCGGCCATCTCCTGCTGCTGGGGACGGGCGGCGTAGCCGGGCAACAGGCGGGCCAGCGGCCCGTCAGAGGCGAGGACGTCGTGGGCGGAGAGCATGGGGGAGACGACTTGTTCCTGTCCGTATTGATCGTTGTCCGAGGCATTCGACGCCGGTCGGAAATTTTCAACACTATACCCTGTCCGTCGACAATTTTCCTCTTTTCACTTGTAAATCAAGCAGTAAACCGGGTGGCGCACCGCCCTACCTGAAGCGGTAGGAGAGCCCGAGCGAGAGCAAATCGATGGGCTCGCCATCGATACTGTAGCGATCCCAGTCGAGGTGGCCGGCAAAGCCGGGCGGCATCCAGGCGATTTCATCCAGCCCCATTTGCAATCCCAGCCCGACGCTGAGGTTGGTGCCACGCTCATCGACATCCCGGCTGCTGCCCACCCCCTGCAGCGTGTATTGGCTGCTCCAGGCAAAGGCCCCGAGCCGCGCCACGGCGTGCAGCCGTGGTGAGCCCAGCACCTGGCGATAGACAGCGGAGAGTTGCCAGCCCTGGGCGGTATTGGGATGGACATCGCCGCTGGCGGCAAGAAAGGCATCGATGTCGGTGGCGGTCCCGGTAAAGGTGGTCGTCACCTCCCCCAGATCCACATAGCCGGCCTCGACGCCCCAGTTCGGGGTGTAGTCGTAACCGAAATACAACCGCCAGGCGGTGCGGCTATCGTCGCTGGAACTGGCCGTGGCGTTCAGGCCACGAGCCGCCAGCTCCCGGTTGAGATCACCGGTGCCGGTATCCCCTCTTGCCGAACCCAGGCTGGCACCGATATTCCACTCTCCAGCCAGGGCGTTGCCGCTGCAGAGGACGCCGCAAAGAACCGCTGTTGCACTAACTCGCTTCATCATGCCACCTCCCTGTCAAACCGCCGCGCTCGCCACCACAACAGCCCCAGCAGGAGCAGCAGCCACGGCGTGGTCGCTCCCCCGCCGCTCTCGACACGAACCGTCACCGGCTGGGCCAGCCTCACCGCAATACCGCCCGGATCGGCCACGCTGTTATTGGCCACCCCATCGGCATCGTTCGGACCGCCGTCCTCGATGGTCAGCTGCACACACCAGTGTCCCTCGGTCAGCCCCGCAGTGTAGGCACTGTCCCCCGGCGGCGGGCAGTAACCCGCGGCGCCAGGGGCAGAGGCAATACGGTTATTGGCATCAACGACGAAATCCTGCCACAGACCGTTCACCAGCTTGCGATACACCGCATCGGCTGGCACTGCAGCTTGCAGTGGCAGTACCACATCGACCGACTGCCCGGCGTCAACCAACTGGTCGACGATAAAGTCGAACAGCATACCGCTGTACTGATAGCCGCTGTCGGGGGTGACGCCGCCATAGTTTTCGACATCGGCCATGCTGACACCGGCCTGGCCGGCGCCGCTCCGGAATGAGACGGCTCCAAGGACCAGCCGCAACCCGGGTTCGCTCTCCAGCAGGTATTGCGATGACACGCCACTGTCTGCCTGCAACACGTTGGCGCTGTCGATGGCATCCAGGTAATCGGCAACACCGTCAGAATCGCTGTCGCCGTAGCCCTCCGTTGCATCGTCGATGCCGTCGCCGTCGGAGTCCGCCAGAGGGCTAAGGCTCGGCGCGCTGCCCCTCACATCGAGACTCAACTGCGCGTCGTTCGATGCGGCCCCGTCATTGACCGTAAGGCGCAGGGTGTAAATTCCCGGGCTCAGCGCGGAGGGATCGAAGCTGAAGGTATCCGGCGCGCCGTCGCTGTCGAGCAACGCATTGTCGCTCGCCGACCAGTCATAGCTGTGGCTGTCGCCGCTATTGGGGTCGCGTACCGTACTGCCGACTGTAACCAGGCCGTTGCCGGTGACGACGATGCGGGTCACTCCCGTCCCCTGGTCGGCGCTCAGGGTGACCTGCGGCGCCACGTTGCCCTCTACCAGGTAGACCGTGTGCGTCAAGGGGATGCCGGCGACGGCGTTGCTCGGGTTGCCCATGCTGATGACAATCTGCTCGGTGCCTTCGCCCGCTCCGTCGTTAACCGTGTTGAAGTTGATGGAAGTTTCCAGGCCGCTTGCGATCACCGCGACACCATCGGGCAGGTCGTGATCGCTGCCGTCGGTGGCAGCCGTCCCGCTTACCGTGTACGGCACGGTGACCGGATAGCTCACCACCGGACCATTGAGGATCACGCGGAAGGTTACGGCCCCGCCCTCTGCTGCAGTCTGGTCCTTGCTGAAGGAAACCAGCGGCACGACATTAACCGTTTGCGTGGCGGTACCGGTATTGCCGTTGGCATCGGTGGCACTCCAGGTGACGGTGTGCACGCCCGGGGCAAAGTATGCCGGTGCATCGTTCGTGGTCGGCACAACCCCATCCAGGGCGTCCACCGCACTGGCACTGCCGAGCGTCACCGGGGTAAAGAGACCGACCGCATCGACCGTGACCTCCGCCGGTGCCGAGACCACCGGGGGATTATCATCCGCGGCGGGGTCCTTGTTGGCTTGGTACTCCTCCAGGTTGGTCAGGCCGTCGCCGTCGGGATCCGCGTCCGCATCGGTCGGATCGAACGGATCCAGCCCATGGGAGATCTCCCAGTCGTTGGGCATGCCGTCGCCATCGATATCGAGGTTCTCGGTAACGGTAAGATCGAAGGCGGCCAGCGAAGCAGAAGCGGTGCCGTCGCTGACGCTGATCGTGATCCCGCTGGTCGTACCGGTATCGCTGTTGGTCGGTGTGCCCGCCAGTTCCCCGGTCGCGGTACTGAAGCTCGCCCAGGCGGGTTTGTTGACGATACTGAAGGTAAGCGGATCGCCATCGGCATCGCTGGCGGTCGGAGTGAAGCTGTAGGCCGTATGGCCTGCCACACTGGTAGCCGGTGTGCCGCTAATGGTTGGCGCATGGTTGCTGGCCACCACGGTCAGACTGAATGGCGCCAGTGATGCACTCAACACACCATCGCTCACACTGATGATGATATTGCCGGTCGTGGTGCCGACATCACCGGGCGCCGGTTCCCCGCTCAGCTCACCCGTCGAGGCATTAAACGCCGCCCAGGCGGGTTTGTTGACGATGCTGAAGGTAAGCGGATCGCCATCGGCATCGCTGGCGGTCGGAGTAAAGCTGAACAGCACGGAATCGGGTGGCGAGGTAGTGGAAGGCGCTCCGGAAATTACCGGGGCCTCATTCACATTGGTCACCGAAACCGCGATGGCCTGCACGTCGGTGAGGTTGCCGCTGCCGTTGTCGGTCACCGTCACCTGCACGTCATAGACATTGTCCGCCCCGCTGTCGACGGGCGACTCGTAGTCCGGTGCGCTGGCGAAGACCAGGGCACCGCTTGAGCTGTTGATGCTGAACCGGGCGGCATCGGCGCCGCCGCTGATGCTGTAGGTCAGGGTATCGGTGGCGTCCTGATCGGTGGCAGTAACCGTGGTCACCGCTGTCTGGTTCTCCGCCGCATTGACCGCCGCCGTGGCCCCACCCCCGTTGCTGGTGATGGCGGGGGCATCGTTGGCGTTGGTCACCGTCACCGCGATGGCCTGCACATCGGTGAGGGTACCGGTGCCGTTGTCGGTCACCGTCACCTGCACGTCGTAGACGTTATTGCCGCCGCTGTCAGTGGGCGACTCGTAGTTCGGCGCGCTGGTGAAGGTCAGCACGCCGGTACTGCTGTTGATGCTGAACAGGGCCTGGTCGGCGCCGCCGCTGATGCTGTAGGACAGGGTATCGGCCGTGTCCTGATCGCTTGCGGTCATGGTGGTCACCGCGGTCTGGTTCTCCGCGGCGTTGACCGACGCCGTGGCGCCGCCGCCGTTGCTGGTGATCACCGGGTTCTCGTTGACGTTGTTCACCGTCACCGCGATGGCCTGCACGTCGGTCAGGGTGCCGACGCCGTCGTCGGTCACCGTCACCTGCACGTCATAAACGTTATTGCCGCCGCTGTCGATGGGCAGCTCGTAGTTCGGCGCGCTGGCGAAGACCAGGGCACCGCTCGAGCTGTTGATGCTGAACCGGGCGGCATCGGCGCCGCCGCTGATGCTGTAGGTCAGGGTATCACCGGCATCCGGGTCGCTGGCGGTGACGGTGGTCACCGCGGTGCTGTTTTCGTTGATCGAGGTGGACGCGGTCGCCCCGCCGCCGTTGCTGGTGATCACCGGCGCTTCGTTGGCGTTGGTCACCGTCACCGCGATGGCCTGCACATCGGTGAGGGTACCGGTGCCGTTGTCGGTCACCGTCACCTGCACGTCGTAGACGCCATTGGCACCCGAATCGGTGGGCAGCTCGTAGTCCCGCGCGCTGGTGAAGGTCAGCACACCGCTGGCGCTGTTGATGCTGAACAGCGCCTGGTCGGCACCGCCGCTGATGCTGTAGGTCAGGGTATCGGCCGTATCCTGATCGCTTGCGGTCACGGTGGTCACCGCGGTCTGGTTCTCCGCCGCGGAGACCGACGCCGTGGCCCCGCCGCCATTGCTGGTGATCACCGGGTTCTCGTTGACGTTGTTCACCGTCACCGCGATGGCCTGCACGTCGGTCAGGGTGCCGCTGCCGTTGTCGGTCACCGTCACCTGCACGTCGTAGACATTGTTCGCCCCGCTGTCGATGGGCAGCTCGTAGTTCGGTGCGCTGGCGAAGACCAGGGCACCGCTTAAGCTGTTGATGCTGAACCGGGCGGCATCGGCGCCGCCGCTGATGCTGTAGGTCAGGGTATCTCCGGCATCCACGTCGCTGGCGGTGACGGTGGTCACCGCGGTGCTGTTTTCATTGACCGAGGTGGAGGCGCTCGCCCCGCCGCCGTTGCTGGTGATCACCGGCGATTCGTTGGCGTTGGTCACCGTCACCGCGATGGCCTGCACGTCTGTCAGGGCACCGACACCGTCGTCGGTCACCGTCACCTGCACGTCGTAGACGCCATTGGCACCCGAATCGGTGGGCAGCTCGTAGTCCCGCGCGCTAGCGAAGGTCAGCACACCGCTGGCGCTGTTGATGCTGAACAGCGCCTGGTCGGCACCGCCGCTGATGCTGTAGGTCAGTGTGTCGCCGCTGTCCTGATCGCTTGCGGTCACGGTGGTCACCGCGGTCTGGTTCTCCGCGGCGGAGACCGACGCCGTGGCGCCGCCGCCATTGCTGGTGATCACCGGGTTCTCGTTGACGTTGTTCACCGTCACCGCGATGGCCTGCACGTCTGTCAGGGTGCCGCTGCCGTTGTCGGTCACCGTCACCTGCACGTCATAAACGTTATTGCCGCCGCTGTCGAGGGGCGACTCGTAGTTCGGCGCGCTGGCGAAGACCAGGGCACCGCTCGAGCTGTTGATACTGAACAGCGCCTGGTCGGCACCGCCGCTGATGCTGTAGGTCAGCGTATCGCCGCTGTCCGGGTCGCTGGCGGTGACGGTGGTCACCGCGGTGCTGTTTTCGTTGA
>Ga0068714_10001010_pt1 | contig 44841 bp, 41 predicted proteins | sample MTBNYHSulfiMetaG_FD_62988 | JGI IMG/M metagenome (GOLD analysis project Ga0068714, IMG submission 62988) | Enrichment culture microbial communities from rom New York Harbor, USA that are MTBE-degrading - MTBE-NYH (New York Harbor Sulfidogenic)... | ecosystem: Environmental > Aquatic > Marine >... | reverse complement strand
GAGCCCTTCTCAAACACACATGATCCTGGTGGCTCAGAGTCTTTGTGTCTGAACCTTTTAGGGAGAATTCCATGACTGAACACACTTTTGACGTGATCATATTGGGAGCAGGTCCTGCCGGACTTCAGGCGGCTATCCACGCGGCGCGCGCGAAGGCTTCAGTGCTGATATTGGGGAAGCAGCACCGAAGCAGTCTTTACAAGGCCCACATCGAAAATTTCTGCTGTCTTTCCAAGGTGGATGGGCAAACGTTGCTCAAGGACGGCCAAAAACAGGCTGAGAAGTTCGGCGCCCGGTTTCTGGAGGAGGAAGTGGTCGAAGTTTCCAGTGAAAGCACAGGATTCCGGGTCAGGACGGAAAGCGGCAGAAACATGGGGTGCCGTGCCATAATTTTCGCCCTCGGCATCTTTCGCAACAAGCTCAATGTGCCCGGTGAAAAGGAACTGCTGGGCCGGGGGGTGAGTTACTGTGTCGACTGCGACGCCAATTTTTTCAGGGACGAGCCGGTGGCCGTGGTGGGCGGCGGCAGCGCCGCCCTCACCGGAGCCCTGACCTTGCTTTTCTACACCTCTGAAGTACATCTCATTTGTGAGAGCATCGAGGGGAGTGAGGCTCTCACGCGACAGATTGCGGAAAGCTCCGTGCATCTTCATGAAGGCCGGAAGGTGAAGGAACTCTCAGGAAAGTCCGTCCTCGAAGGGATCCTTCTCGACGACGGAACCTTTCTGCCTGTCAAGGGAGTGTTCATCGAACTGGGTGCTAAAGGCGCTATTGAACTGGCAGGTAATCTCGGTGTAGCCCTCGACAGCGAATCCATGAAATATATCGAAACTGACAAGAGGCAGGAGACGAATGTTCCTGGGGTTTATGCAGCCGGGGATATTTGCGGCCCGCCGTGGCAAATGGCCGTCGCCGTGGGCCAGGGAGCCGTGGCGGGGCTTGAAGCCGTCTCCTATGCGAAAAAACAACGAAAATAAAGGTGAACGGCGCACGGCACGAGGCAAAGACCCTTCCCTCCTAGAGGGGTCCCCTGTCCCGTGCGCCGTCGATCTGATTGCGAGGTGAAAGAACGATGAATAATACGCCATACCCCTTTCTTTTTTCTCCCATTCGCATCAACAACATGGAACTCAGGAATCGCATCGTTATGACGGCCATGCACCTCGGGTACACTCCCCAGGGAGAAGTGACCGATCAACTGGTGGAGTTCTACGCTGAAAGGGCAAGAGGTGGTGTTGGTCTTGTAATAGTTGGGGGATGTCCCATCGACGAACACGGGGGCATGCTGGGCATGGTCTCTCTCAACCATGATCGTTTTATCCCCGGGCTCCAGAGACTGACGGCCGCCGTTAAGGGAGGGGGGGCAAAGATAGCGGCTCAGCTCTACCAGGCCGGGAGGTACACCCATTCCGCCATGATCGGGGGGAGGAAGCCCTTTTCTTCATCGGCGGTGCGTTCCAGGTTGACCGGAGAGACTCCCCGGGCGCTTGAACTGGAGGAGATTGCCGGGGTGCAGGACAGATTTGCAGAGGCTGCCGTGCGGGCCCGAAAGGCGGGCTTCGACGCCGTCGAGATCCTCGGCAGTGCCGGATATCTGATCTGCCAGTTTCTCTCTCCCATCACCAATCTGCGGAAGGACAGCTACGGCGGGCCGCTGGAGAACCGCATGAGATTCGGCATCGAGGTTGCTGAAAAGGTGCGCGAGGCGGTAGGCCCGGATTATCCTGTGATCATCCGGCTGGCAGGCAACGACTTCATGGACGGGGGCAACACCAACCGGGAAGCCGCTGTCTTTGCCTCTGAACTGGAGAAGGTCGGGATCGACCTTTTCGATGTGACCGGGGGATGGCACGAGACGCGTATTCCCCAACTTACCATGCATGTTCCGCAGGGGGCATTTGCCTATCTTGCCCGGGGAATCAAGTCGGCGGTCGGGGCTCCTGTCATCGCAAGCAACCGGATAAACGACCCCCGCCTGGGAGAGGAGATAATCCGCAGGGGCGATGCGGACATGGTGACCATGGCAAGGGCGCTCCTCGTGGACCCGGAGCTTCCGAACAAGGCCAAAGACGGAAAGGAAAACCTGATCTACCATTGTGTGGCCTGCAATCAGGGATGCTTCGATCGCATCTTTCAGCTCAGACCGGCCACTTGTCTCGTCAACCCCAGGGCCGGAAAGGAGTGGGACACGAAAGTGACACAAACCGCAAAGGCCAGGAAAGTGTTGGTTATCGGAGGAGGGCCTGCAGGCATGAAAGCCGCCTGTACTGCCGCTGAACGGGGGCATGAAGTGCTCCTTGCGGAGAAGGCAAGTGTTCTTGGTGGGCAGCTTCTTCTGAATAAGTCCATTCCGGGGAGAAAGGAAATGGTGACCGCTGCGAGGGACCTTGAAAACAATCTCAAGGCTCTGCCGGTGAAGCTTTTTCTTGCCACCGAAGCCGACGCCGCTTTTGTCAGGAATATAGGGCCGGACGCCGTGATCCTGGCCACGGGCGCCGCCCCCTCCCTGCCCGAAATACCCGGCATTGACGCAGCCAAGGTGGTCGGGGCGTGGGACGTGCTCTCTGGAAAGGCCGGAGTCGGGAGGCTCATAGTCATTATTGGAGGAAATGCCGTGGGTCTTGAAACGGCGCTTTACCTTGCAAACCAGGGCACCATCTCTCCCGAGGTCCTTCATTTCCTGATTTCCCACCGGGCCGAGTCCATGGAGACTATTGAACGCTTGCTGAACAAGGGAAACAAGGAAGTCCGGGTAGTGGAGATGACGAAGAAGGCGGGACAGGACCTCGGAAGTTCGACTCGCTGGACCGTGGTGGCGGAGCTCCAACGCCTCGGTGTGGAAATTCTGACCGGTGCCAGGGCGGTGGAAATCACCGAAGCAGGCCTCATTGTAGAGAAGGAAGGAGGCCGTCATCTTCTTCCTGCGGACACGGTGGTGGTTGCAGCGGGTTCCAGAGCGGAGGACAAACTGGCCGGTGAGCTGGAACCCGTGGTGCCCGAAATCCACGTGGTCGGAGACGCCCGAACCCCGCGCAACGCCCTGGAGGCGATCCATGAAGGTTTCCTGGCCGGACTGAAGATCTAGCGTAGCAATTTTTATTGACAAATCCGGAAAAGGGTTTAATAAGACTAGACTCTCTAAGAATGTAGAGACCATAGTTCAGCCACCAAAACACAAAGGCACAAAGAAGGGGTACGATGTTCAATCCATTATCGAACGGGCGTCGTCTCCGTGGCTTTGTGTCTTAGTGGCTGAACTTTTCAGGAACGACTACTTTACTCTGCTGAAAGGAGGGGCGCCCGTAAATGGTCCAACGACCCGCAATTCAGGAAGCGGCTACCCCGTGGGGAATATTGACCAGCCTCGATCTGTACGGCTGCAAACCGGAAACGATTCGCAACGCGGAGGAAATCAAACGTTTCGTGGTGGAACTCTGTGAACGGATCGACATGAAGCGTTTCGGTGAATGTCAGGTCGTTCACTTCGGGCGGGATGAGCGGGTCGCGGGTTATTCCATGATCCAGCTTATTGAGACGTCTCTCATCTCAGGACATTTCGCGAACCAAAGCAATGCTGCTTACATCGATATTTTTAGCTGCAAGCCTTACGATCCGAATGAGGTGGCCGAATTCGCTGGATGTTTCTTCGGGGCGGAATTCATGGAGGTTCATGTGGCAAAGAGGATGTGAACCGTCCTCATCCACCCTATTCGAACGTCTCCGGAACGGAGTGACCCCGAACCTTGCGCCGCATGCCGCACGCCTTCGCTCCATTATTCCAATTGTGAGAGAAGAGAACTAAGTTCTTGACACCCTCCGCCTCCTAAAGTAAATATCCCGGTGTTCACACTTCTGAGTCGCTGGCAATCATACGTATGCTGATACCGTAATCTCCTGCTGGGCTGGATCAGGTGCCGCTTTGGGATTTGCTTTCGCGGAGCGTGATCCCCGGAAAAGGTGCAAGGATAAGTCACGCTTTTTTCGGGATCGATGGCGCTTGGGTGCACTGAGTTGAGGCCGGCTTGCCCCTGCGGTCGCAGGCCGTAAACCAAACAACCAAACAGAAGAAGGAGGGATTATGGAGGTCAAGAAGATTTTTCTGCCTGAGTCGGAATTGCCCCGCCAGTGGTACAACATCCTGGCAGACATGCCCACGCCCATGGAACCGCCTCTCCACCCGGGGACCGGAAAACCTGTTGGTCCGGAAGATCTGGCCCCTATCTTCCCCATGAATCTCATTGAGCAGGAGGTCAGCCCCCAGAGGTTCATCGATATCCCGGAAGATATTTTGAAGGTTTACACTATCTGGAGGCCCACCCCGATGTACCGGGCCTACAATCTCGAAAAATATCTCAAGACACCGGCAAAAATTTATTTCAAGAACGAAGGGGTGAGCCCTGCAGGGAGCCACAAACCCAATACCGCCGTGGCCCAGGCCTACTTCAACAAGGTTGCGGGCACAAAGAAGATCACCACAGAAACCGGAGCCGGCCAATGGGGGAGCGCCCTTTCCATGGCCTGCGCATTTTTCGGCCTGGAATGCAAGGTCTACATGGTCAAGATCAGCTTCAACCAGAAGCCCTATCGCCGGCTCATGATGGAGACCTGGGGCGCCAACTGCGTGGCCAGCCCCAGCACCGAAACCAAGGCAGGACGTTCGATCTTGGCGCAGAATCCGGATTCCCCCGGGAGCCTCGGCATCGCCATCAGCGAGGCAGTAGAGGCGGCTGTGTCCGGAGAAAATACGAAATACTCCTTGGGCAGCGTCTTGAACCATGTCATGCTCCACCAGACCGTCAACGGCCTGGAATGCCAGAAGCAGATGGCCATCGCGGGCGATTACCCGGACGTGATCATCGGCTGCGCAGGGGGCGGCAGCAACTTCGCAGGGTGTTCATTTCCCTTTGCCAGGGATAAAATCAACGGTAAAGACATAGATATCATCGCCGTGGAGCCTGCCTCCTGCCCTACCATGACGCGTGGACCCTTTGCCTACGACTTCGGAGATACCGTGCAAATGACCCCTTTGATACCAATGCACACCCTGGGTCACAGTTTTGTGCCCGCGCCTATTCACGCGGGAGGCCTGAGGTACCATGGAATGGCTCCAACAGTTTCACAGTTGATCCTGGACGGGGTCATTCGAGCGGAGGCCATTCCCCAGCTTGAGACCTTCCAGGCAGGCATAACTTTCGCCCGCACCGAAGGCTTCATCAGCGCCCCTGAAACCAACCACGCCGTGGCCATGGTGATTCGCGAGGCCGCAAAAGCCAGGGAAGAGGGCAAAGAGAAGGTCATTCTCTTGAACTGGAGCGGTCACGGACTGGTGGATATGGCTGCTTACGAAGCCTATCTCAGGGGCAAACTGTCCGACCACGCTCTGCCCGAAGAAGAGATCAGCAGGGCGCTCAACGACATCGCCAATTTGCCCAAACCGAAACAGTACAGAGCCGCCAAGATATAAGAGGGCCGGACGATTTGATTCCTGCACCGGAGGTCGAGGGTGTTCGGCCTCCGGCCGCCTTTCTTGTTGCGGGGCTGTGCATTGTCCGAAGGAAAGTTCAATTCGGTTGCAGCCATGGAGTCTTGCGGTTAGAGTTTTTTACAATGCGGAAGAGTTGAAGGTTAGAGACGAAGAGGATTTCGCCTTCAACCTGGACCGAGCGAAGCGAAAGCTTCTCAGGCCTCAAAGGGCATGCCGATTTTGGCTGCCGCCGATGGTTTGCATGAGGAGGCGAATCATGAACAGGGAAGTGGTACCCCCCGGGGATGACAATCAAATCCGGTGTCCGAGGTTAGGGCATCACCTTGCCTTTTCTTATTGCAGGGTGGAGAGCAAGGGGCTGCCGTGTTTCAAAATCATGAATTGCTGGTGCGAGCATTTTATGGTAGAAGATTTCTTGCGCAAAGAGCTCGATACTGAAGAATGGGAGAAAGTATTCAATCGACCGGTGAAACCGAAGATTCTCTCTCTTGTCGAACTGATCGAGGAGGCGAAGAAAAGAACACAAGAGGCGCAATGATGAAGCAAGAGATTCTTTTAGGCAATGGGGCCATAGCGCTGGGACTTCTCGAAGCAGGATGCCAGGTAGTGACATCCTATCCCGGCACCCCCAGTTCCGAGATCCTTCCTGAGGTTATTCGCCTGGTCAAATCGGAAAACCTCAACACTTATGTAGAGTGGTCGACCAACGAAAAAGTGGCCCTCGACAATGCCTTCGCTGCGTCTATCGCAGGCAAGAGAGCAGCTTGCTGCATGAAACAGGTCGGCCTGAACGTGGCCGCAGATTCCCTTATGAGCGCAGCTTACTTGGGCACCAAGGGAGCCTTGATGATCATCTCCTGCGACGATCCCGGGCCCCATTCTTCGCAGACCGAACAGGACACCCGCTTTATGGCCAGGCTCGCAAAGGTTCCCGTGTTCGACCCCTCCACTCCTGAAGAGGCCAGAAAGATGATCCGCGTGGCCATGGACATGTCCGAGGAGTTCAGGATTCCCGTTATCTTGAGGCCGGCGATCCGGGTTTGCCACGCTCGCCAGGGCATTTCTTACGGCGAATTGAAAGAGAACCGGAAGAAGGGCAAATTTGAGAAGGATCCCATGAGATGGGCGGCCACGCCCCGCTTCCGCCTGATCCTGCACGGAGAATTGAACAGGAAGCTTCGAGAGATCGGGAAGAAATTCGAAACCCTTTCGGATTATAATTTTCACACCCTCGAAACAGGGAAAAAATATCTGTTCGGGATTGTGGCCGGGGGTGTCCCCTACGCCGTGATCCGGGATATCCTCACCGACCAGGGACGGGATGATATACCCGTCCTCAAGATCGCCACGCCCTTTCCTTTTCCGGAGGGCCTTGCCGCGACCTTCATGGAAGCGTGTGATCGCATCCTTGTCGTCGAAGAAACAGACACGCTCATCGAGTATCTGTTGAGGGACCGGGAAAAGATACTGGGCCGCCTCTCCGGGCACGTGCCTTCTGAAGGGGAACTGGTCCCGGGTGTGATTCGCGAGACTTTGAACCGTACCCTCGAGGAGTTGGACATCGAACCCCTTGACCGGGGCCCGGATCATGCAATCACTGAACTCGTGAAGAGCCTGAACCTTCCCGTGAGAAAACCGACGCTCTGCCCCGGATGCCCGCACCGGGCAGCATTCTTTGCCATAAGGAAAAGCAAACCTAAGGCGATTTTCACATCCGACATCGGGTGTTATACCTTGGGACTTAATCTTGGCGCGGTTGACACCTGCCTGGATATGGGTGCGGCGATCACCTTGGCGTCAGGGTTTTACCATTCCTTTTCACAGGATGGGCTGGATCAGTCGGTGGTCGCGACTATCGGTGATTCCACCTTCTTTCACTCCGGCACCGCAGGGCTTCTTAATGCGGTCTATAACGGTGCCAGATTCATTCTCGTCATTCTGGACAACCTCACAACGGCCATGACGGGAATGCAGCCCACCCCGGCCCTGGGTATTCGTGCCGACGGGACCGAGGGCAAGGCGGTGTCCCTTGAGAGAATGGCGGCCGGGTGCGGAGTGGATTTCATCGAGGTGGTAGATCCCTATGATCTGAACAAGATGGGCGAGGTGCTCAAGAAGGCCGGAGAATACATCAACGAGCCGGAAGGGGGTATCGCAGTCATCATCGCGCGGCACCCCTGCCTGATAGCTTACAGGGATGAGGCCATCCCCGAAAGAAAGAAGGTGAAAATCACCGAGGATTGTGCCGAATGCAACTTCTGCATCGAACGTTTCGAATGCCCTGCTATTTACCATGACCAGGAATTGGGGCGCACGAACATCAACGCCCAGGTCTGTTCGGGTTGCGGTGTCTGTCTTTCCATATGCCCCAAAGGCGCGATTGTGGAGGCTGCATGAATAAGTTCAACATAGTGCTTTGCGGCTTGGGAGGTCAGGGGATACTCTTCATGACCAAAGTGCTGGCCCAAGCCGCCCTCAGGAAAGGCTGGGACGTGCTCGGAGCTGAAACCCACGGAATGGCTCAAAGAGGAGGCTCGGTGGTCTCTCACCTGAGACTGGGAAGGGTACAGAATTCCCTGGTGGAAACAGGCACCGCCCACGTCCTTTTCGCACTCGAGGAAGACGAAGGGTACAGGAATCTGCCTTTTGTCGCCCCGGGCGGACGTTTGTTCGTGAACACTTCCTCCACCGCTTTTCCCCGGGAGGAAATCCGGGGTTACCTTACCGAAAAGAAGATCGTGTGTCGCGCAGTGCCCGCAGTGTCCATCGCAACGGCAATGGGTGCAGCTCTTTCCTCCAACTTGGCCCTTCTGGGGTATTTCTCGGCCGCCGGGGATGGGCCCTTCGACCATGCCGATCTCAGAGCCACCATTGCGGAGGTCAGTCCGGATCGTTTCAGGGAAGCGAATCTCCGGGTTTTCGACGCCGGGTTCGAAAAGGCCATGGAGGACAAAGGCGATTGAAGGGCGTAGCGGGCCTTGTTCTGGCTGCCGGAGCCTCCACCCGGATGGGGACACCTAAGCAGTTGCTGCCCCTCGCTCAAAGCACGCTTCTCGACCGCGTTCTGTCGGAGGCCCTTGCCTCCGAGCTGAAGCTGGTGGTTCTCGTTCTCGGTTTTATGGCAAAGGATATTGCCATGGGCCTCCGGACGGACCTCCGTCACTCCAGACTGAAGATCATCGAAAACAAAAATTACCGCTCGGGCATAAGCTCCTCCATCATGTCCGGCCTGTCCGTCGTGGAAGATGACTGTGACGGGGTTATGGTCATCCTCGGAGACATGCCCGGCCTTTCTGCTTCCATCATCAATTTGCTCCTCCGACGCTCGGAGGAATCCCCTTGCTCATTGGCCGCGATCACCTCCAAAGGCAGGAGAAGCCATCCCGTTATCATCCGCAGGCCGTTTTTCCCGGACCTCCATGGACTAAGGGGCGACGAAGGGGCAAGAGCCCTCTTTGCCAAGCACGCAGATAAAGTGTGCCTGGTCGAACCCGAAGGAGATTATGACGACCGCGACATCGACACGAAAGACGACTATCTGGCCCTCAAGAAAGAGACGGAGTGAATCTTCTTGACCCAAAACGAACTTTGTTGTAGAGGTCTACGCCGATGCGCTGAATCTCACAAAGGAAGAAGGAGGAAGACATGAAAATCCAAAGGGTGCGGGCCGTTCTTCTCATCGGGCTTTTGATGCTTGTCTGGATCAGGATGGATCTGCCCACCCCTGCCCGGGGGGGACCGGCCGTTGCCGTGGCCGCAGAAGCCAAAGGACCGGCATCATCCTCTGATATTGACATGATCCTCATCAACAACAAGGACTACAAGTCGAAAAGAAGAGGGCCGGTCAACTTCAGCCATTTGAAGCATGCCAAAGAGTACGGAATCTCCTGCTGGGACTGCCACCACGAGTATGAAGACAACGTGAACGTTTGGGTTCCCTGGTCGGAGCCGGCGCGATGCGCAGATTGTCACGACCCCGGAAAGGGGGAAGACGAAATGGTAGGTCTTCAAAAAGCTTACCATGTAAACTGCAAGACCTGCCACCAGGATCTGGCGGACCAGAAAAAGAAAACCGGCCCGTACAGGGGCTGCTTCGGGTGCCACGAAAAAGACATGTAGGGGATTTCCTCCATCAGTTCAGTTGGAAAGGGGACCTGAACGAGCGGTCCCTTTTTCTTTGCCCTTGACAAACGTTCTTACAACGCACCCTTCAGGGGTTAAGGCAGTCTCCACTGCGCCGTCCCGGTCCGTTCGAAAGACGGCGCAGCCAAGCCCTTCAAGTCTTTTCAGAACTTCGTTGCTGGGGAATCCGAAGAAATTGCCCTCCCCCACCGAAATGACGCACACACTGGGTCTCACATGCTCCAGGAACGTCGAAGTACAAGATGTCCTGCTTCCGTGATGGGGCACGACAAGCACCTCGCTTCTCAGATTCGGGCCTGCGCGGAGAACCACCTTGTCCTCCCCTGCCCCTTCCAGATCCCCGGGAAAAAGCAACGTCCTGCCCTGATGGTTCAGCTTCAGGACGAGGCTCTTGTCGTTGGGATTAAGGCCTCGCTCCTCGTCATCTCCCTTCGGATGAAGCAAGGTGACGGTGGCCTCCCCGATCTTTCGCTCCCCCTCCCAATCGGCCGGGCTTAACACCTGCACATTAGCGCGCCTTAGCGTCTCCATAAGCTGCCGGTAGACGGTCGTCTCCGCCTTTTCACCATTATGCCAGAACTCTCTCGGCTTGAAATGAGACGCTATAAACCCCAGACCGCCCATGTGGTCGATTTGAGGATGGGTGAGAACGAGATAGTCAATCCGCGTGATCTTCGAACGGAGCAGATAAGGGGCGATGATCGCTTTGCCAACATCCAGTCTGCCTCTGGAGAAACCGCCTCCGTCTATGAGCATACGCTCTTTCCCTGGAAACTGCACAAGGGCGGCGCTGCCTTGTCCGACATCCAGGAATGAAACCTTCAAGTGGGGATTGTGGAAATTCCTTTGCACCCAGTAGGCCATGTCCCCTGCAAGAAACAGCAGGACGACGATGATACCCCTTCTCGCCCAGGCGAAACGGAAGCAGTAGAACAGGAAAAACATCAAAACATAGAGGAGCATGACCTCCGGAGCATTGGGGGACATGACCCAGACCTCCGACCACGACCATGAACCCCAGAAAGCGACGTAGTCCATCATGCGCTCCAAGACCCAAGCCGCACCCTCTATGAGGACTTCTCCAAGAGCAGTTGAAAGAGCAAGACACAAGGCTGCGAGAAGCCCCATGGGGAGGAGGAGCAGTCCGAGAACCGGAAGGACCGTAAGGTTGGCCGGAATAACCGTCAGGGAAAAGCGCTGGAAATAGTAGCACGTGATAGGCAGCAAAAAAATCGTTGCGGCGATAGTGACCGCAGTGATGTCCGCGAAATAGACATAGAAGCGGCTTGCGTAGCCCACCGTCTTTCCTTCCCTCCGGGCCGGAGAAGTAAGCACCTTCTGCAGGGACGGACCAAGCCACAAGATCCCCACCACTGCCGAAAAGGAAAGGTGGAAAGAGATGCTGAAAAGGGCTGCAGGCTCCACAGCCAGTACCAGCAAGGCCGCAAGGGAGAGGGTGGACCACGTTTCCTTCTCTTTTCCCAGGATGATGGAAAAAAGAAATACCATGACCATGATCATCGCCCTCTGGCATGACACTTCGAGCCCCGTTAGACACCCATAGGCCATCACGGGCAGGCAGGTAAGAGCCGCGGCTGTTCTGCGAATGTCCGCAGCGAGAGCCAGCCTGTAAGACAAGGAAAGGGCGCGCATGCACAAGGAAAAGGTGAACCATGCTACAAGGGCCACATGAAGACCCGAAACAGCTAGTACATGACCGAGACCGGCCCTGTTGAAACGTTCCCGCAGTTCCTCGCCTATACCCCGTTTTTCTCCGAGGATGAGAGCTCGGAACAAAGCGGCTTGCTCGGGAGCCAATCTTCTCATGAGCAGGTCTCTTACGGGCCTACGAGCTCCTTCGAGTTGATCAAGAGGGAATCCAAGAGAGCCCTTTCCCATGGAGACGATCCGCCTCCCGTCCGAGACGGAAGCGGCGCACGCGAAACCGGCGAGCTTCATGGTCCGCTCGTAATCGTAGTGGCCGGGGTTTTTGAAATTCCTGAAGGGTCTAAGCCTGGCCGGAAAAAGGATCCTCTGGCCCGGAGAGTACCCCTCCACCGGTTTGAAAACGGTGAGCACGAGCCTCTCCCCTCCCCCCACCCCGGTCCGGGGTGCCAACAAATCTTCAACACGGACCCTGATTCGCGCCGTTCCCTCGGTCTCGGAAGAAGGCTCCAACACGGTCCCGACGATATTGACCTGCATCCGCTGCTCGGCCATAACAGCCAGCTCGGACGAATGGCGACTGTGAATCTCCAAAAACATGCCCGAAGCAAGAAAGAGAGGACAGAGAAAAACCGTTCGGTAAGGTGAGGAAACAAAAGTAAACAGGAAAAGCAGAGCGGCGAGGGCAAAAAGCAGGATCAACCTCACCTCGTCGCCTTCGCAAAGAGCTGTGCTGGAAGTGAGGATTCCCCCAGCAAAGGAAAAAAGGGCTGCAATCAGGGGACGGAAGAACATCTCATATCATACTTTTTCGCGCCATATCTTGGCTCCCAGGGATCGGAACTTCACCTCCAAAGCTTCATATCCTCTGTCCAGATGGTATATCCTGTGCACTTCAGTGGTCCCCTCTTTCGCTACGAGGCCGGCCAGGATGAGAGAGGCGCTCGCCCGCAGATCGGTGGCCATGACGGGCGCAGCCAGCAAATGGTCTTTCCCTCGCACCATTGCTTGGTTGCCATGGATGCTTATCCGGGCGCCCATTCTCTTGAGTTCGCTCACGTGGATGAACCGGTTCTCAAAAATAGTCTCCCTGATTACACTCGAACCGTCTGCGATGCACATGAGTGCCATAAACTGGGCCTGAAGATCCGTAGGAAACCCGGGGAAGGGCATTGTCTCTATGTCCACGCTGCGGATCGCCTCCGGCCCTTTAATCAGAATCCAGCTTTCTCCCTTCCTGATTTCGGCTCCTACGGCCTGAACTTTCTCGATCACCGAGGCCAAATGCTCCGGCCGGCAGCCTTCAATCAGGACTTCGCCCCCGGTCATGGCGCAACCGATCAAGAAAGTGCCCGCTTCGATTCTATCTGGGATGACCGTGTGCTCTTCGACGGGTCGCAGTTCGTCTACGCCTTTGATCACGACGGTATCCGTGCCGTCTCCTTCTATTTGAGCACCCATGGCACGGAGCATTTCAGCAAGGTTAACAACCTCCGGTTCCTTCGCTGCGTTGCGCAAGACAGTCTGGCCCTTTGCCTTGGTCGCCGCCATCATCACGTTTTCCGTGCCTGTGACGGTGGGAATGTCGAAGAATATGTCCGCCCCTTTCAAGCGATGCACTTCGGCGTTTATGTATCCGCTCTCCAGAAACATTTCCACGCCCATGGCTGAAAGGGCTTTCAAATGCAGATCCACGGGCCGGGCACCGATTGCGCACCCGCCGGGCAACGAAATCCTCGCCTTCCGGAGACGGGCTACGATGGGACCCAGGAGAAGGACGGAGGCTCTCATTGTCTTGACCAGATCATAGGAAGCCTGACAGTCCCTGATTTTCTGCGTGTTGACGGAAAGAACCCCGCCTTCTTCCTTGAAAAGAACGCCCATTCCTGACATTATGAGTCCTATGGTCTGGGTGTCTTTGAGCTTGGGAATGTTTTTCAGGCGGTGCCACCCTTCGGTAAGAATGCAGGCGGCCATGACGGGAAGAGCGGCATTCTTGGCGCCGCTCACTTTCACCGTTCCGCTGAGGCGCTCGCCCCCCTGAATCAGGATCTTGTCCATAAACCTGAAATCTCCATTATGCGCGGCCTTGTAGGCATGTCTCCTCCCCCGTTTTCACCGGAGCGCCGCTAATCTATCTCACGGGACTCGGGATCGTCAATTGATTTGGCCGATGAAATAGATAGATTTCAAACATGGGGGTCTCCCCAGGAGACCGATACCGTCATTGCGAGCAAAGCGAAGCGATCTCGTAACCGCGCAAGGCTCAAGCAAATTGCCGCGCTTCGCTCCCAATGACCGATTCCGGGTTTTGTGGACCTTTCGGGAGTTCATCAGATAAGGACGGCCATGGCGGAAGAGTTTGTAGCCGATGCAATGTTAGGGAAGTTGGCCAAGTGGCTCAGGATGATGGGATACGATACCGTCTATCAATCCCGTTACCCACCCGGCCTTATTTCCTCCCTGCTCAGGGAAGGAAGGATTCTTCTGACGAGAAACACCCGACAGGATCGCCGGGGCGAAAGGGTAGTTTTCATCCTTTCGGACCACGTCGGCGAACAGCTCGGTCAACTCAGAACCGAGGGCCATATCGGGGTAAATCGGGCGATGTGGTTTACCCGGTGCATAATCTGCAACCGGCTTCTTCGGGAGGCTTCATCTGAAGAGGCAAGGGAGAGTGTGCCCGACTACATTTTTGTCCGGCATCCTTCGGGATTAAGGTTCTGTCCCTGCTGCCGCCGTTTTTTCTGGCCCGGCAGCCACAAGCAAAAAATTATAGCCCGTCTCGAGGCATGGGGGTTCCGAGAAAAGTGACATTCCGGCCACAAAGACGCCAACCCACGAAAATCACGCCTGTTTCGATAAGGGTTTAGAAGACTGTGTATCCCTTCTTTGCGCCTTTGTGTCTTGGCGGCTGAATTTCAAAAAAAACAAAGGGCACACCTTCCGGCGTGTGCCCTTCCAATCGCCGCTCCATCGGTAGATGTTTTCTGCGAGGTCCTATCTCTTCTTTGCGGGCCTTTTTCTTGCCGGTTTCTTCTTGGCTTTGGGCTTGGCCTTTTCTGCAGCCTTAGCCTTTTTCAGCAGGCCTTCCAAGCCCTTCATTTTGCTCTTTGCAGCTGCGATTTCTTTGTTAAGTTTCGCTAGTTTTTTCTTTGCCTGCCCCATCCTGTACTGAATTTGTCTAGCAGTTGCCATACTCTCTCCTTTCCTGTTGATTTAATAAAGATCGTACTTGCTGATCGATTTTATATACTAAACAAAACAAAGTCAAGAAAAATTATGCCATAATTAAAATCCGATGGTAAACAATAAGGAGTGAGATAGATTTTTAAGATATGATTGCACTGTGTTTGAGTGATGGTAAAAAAGAATGGATATAAAGAAGCAAATCTGGACGCCCTTCAACCATAAAGAAGAGCCTAACGTGCGGACTTTTAAACAGGGTCCCTCCTCTTTAAAACAAAGGTGTGCCTTTCGGTTCTCCTCCCAGGCAAGAGATAAGAGACCTTTTCTACCACCCGCAGTCCACAGGTATTCATGAGCTCTTTATTTTTCTCCAAATTCTTCTCCCCCTCAGCGCCCAGAAAAACGACCAGGCAGCCTTCGCTCAAAAGAACGGGAGAACACCAGAGAATAATTCGGTCCAGGTTCGCCACGGCCCGGGCTGTAACAACCCCGTAACCTTCCCCGTCAAGCCATTCCTTGTGTGCTTCGATCCGCCCCCGGATCACACGGGTGCCTTCAAGTTTGAGGGACCGGATGACCTGCTTGAGGAAGCTTACCTTCCTGGCGTTGGCCTCCAGAAGATGGATTTCAAGGCCCTGAAGATGGATCTTCAGAGGCAGGCCCGGGAAACCTGCCCCTGACCCCACATCCAGCATCCTCGCCTTTTCCGGAAGAAAGGGAGCCGGGATGAGGGAGTCCAAGAAAAGCTCTGTCACCATTCTCTTTCGCGTTTTGAGCCCTGTGAGATTGAATCGCTTGTTCCATTCCCACAGTTCCTCCAGGTAGGTCTGAAAAAGACCCAGTTCGGACGAGGAAAGCTCTATCCCGAAAGTGGAAGCCTCGTCGGCCAGGAGCTCGATTTCATGCAAGAATTCATTTGATTTTTGGACGCTCATCATTTAGTTTGCACCCGAAACCGGTGAATCATAGGGTCGGCTTCCGATCGTGTCAAGGAAGTGCAGCCGTGACCCGGGAAATGCGAACCAAGCGGGATCGTCATGGATCTCACCCTGATCGGTAAGGACAAGTTCATAGAAACCCTCGTGTCACAGAAAAAACCCTGGCACGACAATTACCTTGCCATGTATTCATCGGTCTGGAAAGGATATGTGGCGGATCCGGCGCTGATGTTGGTGCCCGCGGACGATCATCTGGTGCACAGGGGGGACGGGGTTTTTGATGTTATTCGTTGCGCCCATGGCAGGCTCTACCAGATGGAGGCTCATGTCAGTCGTCTCAAACGATCGGCCGAGGCTGTCTCTCTCGGATTTCCGGCGGAGTTCAGCCGGCTCAATGAATTGATTGAAACGCTCGTTGTGAAAGGAGGTCAAAAAGACTGCCTGGTCCGAGTCATGCTCTCCCGGGGTCCGGGCAGTTTCACGGTCAACCCCTTTGACTGCCCTTCAAGCCAGCTCTACATTAACGTCATACGATATCACAGGCTGCCGGCGCGGTACTACGAGAGAGGAGCCTCGCTGATCACGAGCAAGATTCCCGTCAAGAAATCCTTCTTCGCCACTGTCAAATCGTGCAATTATTTGCCCAACGTGCTCATGAGAATGGAGGCCGTTCTCGCGTCGTCGGATTATGCCGTAGCTCTGGACGAAAAAGGCCGCCTGGCCGAGGGAGCAACGGAAAACATCGGCGTCATGTCGATGGACGGGTATCTGAAGTTCCCGGGCTTTGAGCGAACCCTGGCCGGCATCACCGTCCGGAGAGTGGCGGAACTGGCCGATTCCCTTGTCAGGGACGGAACCATCAGAGGCACAAAATTCACATCCATCTCACCTGCTGAAGCGTATCAGGCCAGTGAGATCATCATAATGGGAACCTCGATCAACGTAGTCCCTGTGACAAAATACGACGGGAAGAAAATAGGAACCGGTCTGCCGGGCCCCGTCTTTTCCAAGCTCTCCGAGCTCATGGAAAAAGACATCAGGGAAAACGAAAACTTATTGACTAATCTCGACTGGGGAAGAGGCGGTTTGAGCCCTTGACCCGGCGGTCTCCGGCGTGATAATTTTAGAGGGAACCCAGAGGGGCTCGGCCCCAATTGGAATTGTGGAACACCGGAATGATGTCAGACTCTTGTACGGATTTCCGTGGCGTTTCCCATTGCTCGCCAAATCGAAGAGCGGGAATGATGAGGGATCATGAAGAAAAATGACCACGGGATGGAGAGTTACGAGGATTTCCTGAGCCACCTGAGCCGGTTTGCCAGCAAGGATGAAGAAAAAGCCTTCATGGACAGCCTCGGCCGGGGCCCGGAAATTGAGGATGTCACTGTTCGAGTCGGGGAGAGAGTCAAACGGGCGAGAGAACAGAGAGGCCTGAGCCTGCTTGACATTTCCCGAAGAACGGGCATTGATGTTTCGTCCCTCGGCGACATTGAAGAGGGCCGCATAGCACCTCCTCTGGGGACGGTCATCAAACTGGCCAAGGCTCTGGAGATGAAGATGGGGTATTTCATCTCCGGCGATGAAGAGAGATCCTACACTGTTGTCCGCAGAGGCGACAGAAAAGTAGTCTCCAGATTCGATGCAAAAAAGGCTAAGCATTACGGCTACGAATACGAGTCTTTGGCCCCTCACAAAAAAGACAGGCATATGGAGCCTTTTCTCGTAACCCTCATGCCCGCCGCCACGGAAGAAGAGAGGTCCACCCATGACGGACAAGAGTTCATTTTTGTTCTGACGGGAAAGATGGAAGTCCGCCTGGGGGAAGAAGTTCACGTCCTGGAACCGGGCGATTCCATTTATTATGACTCGACCGTCCCTCACCTGGTCAAGTGCCGAGGTCCGGAGACCACGAAAATTCTGGCTGTGATGTATGCGGAGAAATGACTTGTCCCCCGCTTTGTTACGGGACAGGGCCACAAGGAAAAAACGTGATTGTCTTTGACTTGGAATGCTCCCGGGGTCATCGCTTTGAAGGCTGGTTCAACCACACCGGGTCCTTTGAAGAGCAAAACGCCCAGAATCTTATATCCTGCCCCGTTTGCGGTGACGGCCGGATCAAGAAAGTGATCTCCCCGGTGGCTACCTGTACCCTTCGTTCCGAAGTTCAAAAGCGCGCCGACACCCCTTCTATCGACTACAGGAAGTTGGCCCGAGAAATTGTCGAATATGTCAACAACAACTTCGAGAACGTGGGAACGGAATTCGCTAAACAAGCCCTGAAAATGCATTACGGGATAGCAGAAAAGAAAAACATACGAGGCTCTGCCACGGAAGAAGAGGAAAAGACACTGAGGCAGGAGAAAATAGATTTCTTCAGGATTCCCCTGCCGAAGGAAGAGGGCGAAGAGGAGAACTGACCGAGAACCGCTGCCATCCGGCTCGACAGCCTCGTACTATTCGAAGTTGAGAAGATTTCCTTATGAGGACCCGGGAAAAAGGTAAAATCGCCGCCGTTATTTTTATCACTCTTCTGGTCATCGGCTTTTTCCTGAGCATTTACATGGCCGTTGACGAGAAAATTCCTGACAACGCCGTTGTGGTCGTCACGGTGGAAGACAAGCTCTTTCACTCGATTCATTTCGACCATATTTGCGTTGCCGGGAAGACTGCGCAAACCATGACTCTCGGCGAGGCCAGGGCGAGAGGCTACGAGGGTCACGAGCACTGCGAAGAACTCGGGTATTTCAAGGGGAATCGACGCTTTCTCTTTCACCACCTCATTTCTAAGCTCGGATTCCCGGTGAACAGCCGTTGGGACAAGAACGGAAACTGGTTATGGTGAAGGAAGACCTCATCGGGAAACCATCGCGCAGCCCAACCAGATACTGATCGGCGAAGGAACTTATCAACGGTCCCATAATTGAATTGACACTCCAAGCGTTCGCTGGAAGACGACCCGTCGGGAGGTCTCTTCAGAGCCGCAACCACTCTTACCGAGGCATCAACCGGCGCCGAAAAGTCAGTGGGTCATGGTGCACGAAGTCCTGTGTGGTTAGTGAAGACACTCCCTCTGTGTCCTGGTGGGCTCCAGCGAAGCGGGCGTGAGACAAAATTTTTGAGCGAAGGTCCTAGGCTTCCCTGGAGTCGTTCTTTCCGCGAATGAAGGTGGCAATATTCCTTTTCAACAGCTCGTGTTCTTCGCTCACGTTCTTCAGCCTGTCTCTCGCCTCGGCTGCATCCACCTCCGCCTGTCTCAACTTGAGAGCCAGCTCCGTAACGACGGCGTTAACGACGGCGCACTCTTTCTCTTCTCCCGTTTTCGCGGCTACCGGATAGACCCTCGCCATTACATACAGGGGTTTTCTCTCTTTGTGCTTATACCTCCACGTCAGATGATCTGAGGTGGCGCCGTCGAGAGCCTTGACTGTCGCATCCTGAAATGAGTTTCGATATTTTCTTGCAACCAGGCTTGAAGCGTTGACTCCAATGATTTGGACGGCGTCATGACCGAATTGCTCCTCGCAGGCCTTGTTCCAGAAAGAGATTTTCCCCTTCCCGTCAACTTTGAAGATCGGAGTGATGGAAAGTTCATCGAAGGAAACCGGTGCGCCGTCCGGCGAAACCGGATCAGAGGCCGCCGAAGCAGAAGATTGATGGAAGGTTTGGATCGCACCCCGGACCCCGCCGTCCTCATCTAAAAGGGGTGCCGCGCTGGCGATCGTTTCCCTCCCTGTGTCCAAGAGGGGCAGAAGGACCTTCAATTCGAACCATCCGCTCTCTGACTTCGAAAGCACTTTTTCTGGAAAGTTCTCTGCAATGGCTGCAGGATCATCGAGAACCATGTCCGCCAGGCTCCTGCCGTTTTCCATGCTGAAGCCTTCCCAGACCTGCTTTCCCAATACATCTTCGGAAGAGAGGCCGGTCAACTTTTTACAGGCCCCGTTCCATCGTACAACCCGATGGCTTCGGTCGATCACAAAGGTAGGGGCCGGAGATCTTTCCAGGACTTCGTCCAGATGCTTGTTGAATTCCCTCAAGGCCCGGATCCTAACTTGCTCCCCGGCAAGAGCATCCTCCTTGTCGCTCTGGAAAAGGAAGGCCATCGCAACAATGATGAGGAAACCGACGAGGAACGTGGCGAGGTGATACAGAGCGGCCATGTCATAAGAGATCGCGTTTGGAAACTGGAAACGGGTCCGATAAAGGTAAACAACGAGGCCCATTTCGAAGAAAGCTATCAAGGTCCAGATCGTTCCATGCAGATACCCCATCAGAAAAACAGCCAGGAGGACGAGGCACCCCTTGAGCATCCAGGAAGGGTTGAGGACCCCTTCATAGGTGATGCCCCCCGTGTTCCAGGAGATGACGAACACCAGCACCCAAAGGATAGATATCGCGAAATTCCCTCCGAGTGTGATGTTCCTGGTTTTTCTCAGAGCGAGGAGGGAGAGCGCCATCAGCACACCGCTTATGACGGCCGCGTAGAAAGGGGCGACCGCTCCGACATAAAAATAGAAGAGGCCCAGAAAAGGGGCGGACAGGATAATGACGAGGTGGACCGTGTTGAGAACCCTGAGTTTTCTTATGGTTTGCGGATCTGCTAGGGTGACTCCACTGGTGAGAAGATCGTCAAAGAGGGTGTCGAGATTCATCTCTTAGGGCTATAAAGGTTTCCCCGGCGGAGCCCCAATGAAGGGGCATCAGCCTGCCGGAAAAATATATGTTCTTCCTGCTTTGTCCAGGTGTCCATGGAGTTCCTTGTGTCCGTCTTTGAAAAGAGGGAAATCCGCTCGGATAATTATATAGCAATCATCCCCGTAGTTGGTGATTTGGTAGTTCAGACGGCCGCCTTGGGAAAGGGGAACTTTGAGAGAGCTTGTCACGTCACTGACCGCAGTCTCCGTTGAAGCGGGCCCTGAAGCGGGAATGAGGATATCTTCACCGACGGAAGGAAAAAACCGGTTGTATTCCAAGTAGTGCATGATCTGGCCGTCCATGAGACTCTTCATCATCAGGTTTGCCTGGGAGCCGTACGCCCTTCGCGTCCAGGTCTGATAAAAGGGCAGGGCCGTGACGGCCAGTATTCCCAGAATGGCAATCACCACCATGAGTTCGATTAGCGTAAAACCCGCCTGTCGACGCATCTACCCTCCCCCACTCGTAGGAGTCTCGTATTTGATCCCTTTGGGAGAAATGATGAGGTTCATCTCCCCTGCTTTAGGCCGGGCCAGGGAAAGCTGGTAACCCAGGCCGGGATCTCTTGCGTAAGCCAGGGTATCCAGGAGAGGGAGTTCTTCTTTTCGCAGGGAGAGATACTTGGGGACCAGGTCCATGAGGCTGATCGGGTATCGATTGTCTTCATAGTGTGCATACCGTTTGATAGCCCCGTCTACCATGAAAAGCAGGATTCTCGGCTGGTTCGCGAGATCCGCAGCGCCGGCGGGAGCACTCTCACCCCCGAATATGATGACGCCCCACATGACCAGGATCAGCGCCGACGATATCAACACGAAATAGCGGAAGGGGGTCCATTTTTTTTTCTCTTTCTCTCTCTTCTCCGCCAGTCTTTCTTTCTTGCCCTTCATGGTGGTGCCGACTGCGGACACGGAAATAACCATGGCACACTTAAAACAATAAAATTCGCCGGGCTTGGTCTCCTCCGCGCACTCGCCGCAAAGAGGAACGCCGCAGCCTGTACAGAAGCGCTCCGCCTGCCGATCAGGATGATTCTTGCACTGCATTCAATAGCCTCTCAGAGCCTTTGTCCAACAGTCCGACAACCCGGGATTTCGCCTGCACTCATGGAGAAGAAGGAACACTGGGCATCCTGCTCCTTCCTTCGGCCACATCAATAAGAGTCAAACTCGTGTACAAATAAAAAATAAGGTCAAGCTCGTCAAGGAAAACCGGCTCGGGCAACACAGATCCACTCAAGATTCCGACTTCAATTCCGCGCGACAGTAAGGACAGACCACCCAATCGGCGTGAACGATCCTCAAACAACTCATGCACGTCGGCACGAGCGGCTTGTTGCAATACGGGCAATCCTTGAAATCGAGGCTGACCCCCTTCCCGCAATGCGGGCAGATGGTGGTCAGCTCTTCCTTCTGTTGCACGGCCTTCAATACTTCATCAATGGTCGTGATTCCCATCTCGATCTTCTTCATGCCGCTTACACCCAGAGTGGTCATCCCGAGTGCCATGGCCGCCTCTCTGAGCTGATCTGCTGTTGCCCCGTTCTGGGTGAGCTCTCTGAGTTTCCGGCTCATGACCATCACTTCTTCTATGACCGTCCGTCCTTTGAATCCCGTGTTTCCGCACTTCGAACACCCGGCCCCACGGAAAAACTTGAAAGGAAGGGCATTGCTGTCCAGACCCAAGCGACCCAGGAGTTCTGGATTAGGCACGTATTCTTCTTTACAATCCTGGCAGATCACCCTCACCAGCCGCTGAGCCACGATGCACACTACGGAGGAGGCGATCATGTAAGGCGCCATGCCGATATCCAGAAGACGGGTGATGGCAGAAGGGGCGTCGTTGGTGTGCAGCGTCGATAGAACCAAATGCCCGGTGAGGGAAGCCTGAAGCGCTATCTCGGCCGTGTCCACATCTCTGATTTCGCCGATCATGATCACATTCGGATCCTGTCGCAGAATGGAGCGCAGCACATAAGGGAAAGTCAAGCCTACCTTTTCATTGATCTGAACCTGGTTGATTCCTCCGAGCTCGAACTCCACCGGGTCTTCCACAGTTACAATGTTTACCGCATCGGACTTGATAGCCTGCATACAGGCATAAAGGGTGGACGTCTTCCCGCTTCCCGTAGGGCCTGTAATAAGCACCATACCTTGGGGCTGGAAAACGCTGTTCATCATGGTGGCCAGGCCCTTGTCGCTGAACCCCAACTCCTTCAGACTCAGGAACGAGTCTTGTTTGTTAAGAATACGGATGACGGCTTTTTCGCCGTAGTAGGTAGGCAGGGTCGACACCCTCAAATCTACGGAACCGGTCTTGGTTCTGACTTTGATCCTTCCGTCCTGGGGAAGTCTCTTTTCGGCAATGTCCATTCCCCCCAGAACCTTGATGCGGGAGATAATAATGGGCTGAGTCCACTTGGGAAGTTTAATCGAGTCTTGAAGCACGCCGTCGATGCGGTTCCTGACTCTCACCTGGTTTTCCTGAGCCTCTATGTGCACGTCGCTGGCTCGTTTCTTGATCGCATTCTTGATGATGAGGTCCACCATTTTGACAAATGGAGAATCCTTGGTTTCCTCCGGCCGCTCTTCCTCTTCTTCCCGTATCTCCCTCTCCGGCAGGAACTCCATGATGTCTTCCCCGCCAAACTCATCGGCAACGTCTCCGATGGACTTCTCGGGGTGATAGTGCTTTTGAAGGAGATCCAGAATCTGCGTGGAGGTGGAAATGGCAGGCTGAATACTGTACCCGGTGATGAACTGAAGGTCCTTCATCATGTTGAGATCGAGGGGGTCGGCCATGGCCACGTCGAGGATGCTGTTCTTGAGAGCGATGGGGATGCAGAGGAACTTCCTGGAGATTTCTTCGGGAATCGCCTCCAGAATTTTGCTTGGGATTTCGAGGTTCTTCAAATCCACATAGGGAATTTTCAACTGCATAGCGAGGGAAAAGGCCATTTCCTCCTCCGAAATGGCCCTCATTTCGATCAGGATTTGCCCCAATCGCCTGCCGGTATTCTTCTGAATGGTCAAAGCCTCTGCAAGCTTTTCCTGTGTCAGGAGACCTGCCTCAACCAGCAGCTCGCCAAGCCTGCGCTTGGGAATGATTTCCTTTCTTGCCTGGAGGCGATTGATCGGAGTTAACTTTGCCTTTCTGATTTCCATTCCCATTCTCTTCGAAACCCAAGGCGTTGTCCCGCACCCGGATGGCACCCGACAAAACCGCCTCCCCCTTCAACTTAACCCAACTGGAATGAAAAGTTTAGTACGATTTCCGCAATTTTTCAAGCTCAATAGCATAAGTCACAAAGCCGCCTTCTGAAAAAGGAGGTTTTTGTAGCAGTTGTGCTGTCAGGACGGATAGACTTAGAGAAGGACTGGGATGTCCAAACGTCAACTATAGAAATTTGATCTATGTGGTTCGGCCTTTTGGCGGCACGGCGTTTAAGGACTTTTCTTTTGACATTGCTCCTATGATTTCATATATTAAGCTTCTTAAAATAAATGTTAGTTTAGTGTTATTTAGTCATATAGTTTTCAAATTATCTTGATTTTATATTTTTTGGACCTTTCGATCGTCCGGCATTTCTCCCGCTTCTCCGGAAGGCATGGAAAAATCACGTCTTAAAAAAATCGATCTCCTGGTCGGACTGCTGATCGCCTGCGTTTTTGTATTCTTTTCCTTGCGCCCCCTTCCTGTGTTCGAAAGCCTGGGGCGGGTAATCTACAGTATCCAAATGAGAATGAATCTTCCCCGCGGTCCCGGGAAAAATGTCGTTGCCATCGTCAATATCGATGATAAGAGCTTGAAGCAGCTCGGTCCCTGGCCGTGGCCCAGGCAGGTCGTCGGTGAAATGCTCTCGATACTCAAGAACAACGGCGCGAAGATGATTTTCCTGGATTTCGTTTTCAAGGAAAAAGAGAGAAATCAAGGCCTTGAAGAAATCAGGGCCCTGCAGGAGAAGATGGAGAGGAGTTCGGGTCCTTCAGCGAGAGACCCTTGGCTGCGAGAAACCCTGTCGGAAATCGAAGGAAGGCTTGACAACGACAGCATTTTATCCAGAAAAATAGAGGAATGCGGCAACGTCTATCTTCCTGTCCTCGGTGCCTTTGGCTCTTACGATGCAGAGCTGGTCCTCCCGGAGGAATCCGTTCTCACGAAATGCACTCTGAAGGGGAAACCCTTCTTCGGCGGTCTGATGCCGGTCAAAGACCTGCATGCCCCTTACAGCGATTTCTCGGAGAAAAGCAGGGGCCTGGGACACATGAACCTTTATCCTGACAAGGAGTTGCAGGGGGAAAAACATCTCTTCTTTCTCGACTACCGAAGCAACATCATCATGTCACTCCCATTGCGCCTTTCTCTCGATTTTCTGGAAAAGCCGGCGGAGGAGGCAGTCGTGCAGGGGAAGGGGCTCCGACTGGAGAAGACTCTCATACCCGTGGTGGATGGAGGGATGCTCATTAAGTTCAAAGGGGTGAAGAGGTCCTTCCCCTACTACTCTTTCGTGGATATCCTTAACGTCAAAAAAGTGCCGGCCGTGTTTGACGGCAAAATCGTTCTCGTGGGGTACACGGCGGAAGACGGGCTGACGGTGGACACCCCCGTTGATCCGGATATGCCTCAGGTGGAGCTCGCTGCCAACGTTATAGACAATCTCGTCAACGGGAGGCATTTGAAGAGGCCGGCTTTCATGCCTTTCCTGGAAATACTCGTCATCCTGGCTTTCTCGGCTCTCGCTTCTCTTGTCATCCCTCGACAGGGCTTCGTCAACCGCCTGGGTGTCACCGCCAGCTTTGTCTTCCTCCTCTTCATCGTGAGTTTTGTGCTCTTCATGATGCTGGACATGTGGTTCAAGATCATTTACGCAGCCCTTGCTCTAGTGACCATCTTCCTGGAGCATTCCGTCAGGGAAATGATCATAGCCCAGCGCACTCTGGGGATCACTTCCAAAGAGAGTATCGAAACAAACCGGATGCTCGGGCTGAGCCTTCAAAGCCAGGGACTGCTCGATCTTGCCTTTGAAAAATTCCGGAAAATCCCTCTCGACGATGCCATGAAGGACGTAGTTTACAATCTGGGTCTGGATTACGAGCGAAAGCGGATGCTGAACAAGGCTGTGGCTGTTTATGAGTATATCGCCCAGGATGACAAGGACTTCAGGGATCTGAGTTCACGAATTCCAAAACTTAGAACCCTCGTGAGCCCACTCACGATGGCCGGACAGGAAACCCGGCAGGACGGGAAGATCATTTTTTCCGACGACCTGGGGATCAAGCCCACAGTGGGAAGATACGAAATTCTGGAGGAATTGGGTCAGGGCGCCATGGGGATTGTTTACAAGGCAAGAGATCCGAAAATTAACAGGATGCTGGCCATAAAAACCATAAGGTTTTCCGACGAGTTCGAGGTGGAGAAGATCAGGGAAATCAAAGAGCGCTTCATGCGGGAAGCGGAAATCGCCGGCAGACTCGCCCATCCTTCCATCGTGGCCGTTTACGACGTTGGCGAAGATTACGAACTCACCTACATGGCCATGGAGTACCTGGAGGGAGAAAGCCTCCTGAAGTACTGCAGGAAAGGCTCTCTTCTTCCCCTCAGGCGGACACTCTACGTGATATCCGAAACGGCTCTCGCCCTGGATTACGCCCACAGGCAGGGAGTAATTCACAGGGATGTCAAGCCCGCCAACATAATGCTGCTGAAGGACGGCCAGATCAAGGTGACCGACTTCGGGATCGCCAAGGCGGTCTCTTCCTCCCAGACAAAGAGCGGCATCGTCCTGGGTACCCCCAATTACATGTCTCCCGAACAAATAAACGGCCACGATATTGACGGCCGCTCGGACATATTTTCCCTGGGCGTGGTTCTTTTCGAACTTCTCACCGGCCAGCTCCCCTTCTACGGCAAAAACCTAACCAACCTTTTCTACCAAATCACCCAGGTAAAACACTCTTCGCCTCGCGAGATCAACCCGAAGGTGCCCAAGCCAGTGGAACAGATCATCGACAAGGCCCTGGCGAAGGATTCTGCCGAGAGATTTCAGTCAGGCGCCGATTTCGCCAAGTACCTTAAGGTGATGATCAACAAGATCGACCAGTTGAAGGTTCGGTCGAGGGAGGGAGCGCTGCACTGAAAGAAGGGCGCAGGGCACAAGGAAAATCCATTGAAGTATTCCAATTTCACGCCAGTGGTCTTGCGCTCTGCACCTTGAGCTTTTACGCTATCCCCAGTTTGAACTTGAGGGATGAGAGGGTGTTTTTCATGAGCATGGTTATGGTCATGGGCCCTACGCCGCCCGGAACCGGCGTAATATATCCGGCTATTTCCTTTGCGGCGTCGAAGTCCACGTCGCCTTTCAGGATGGCCACCTTTTTCCCGGTTTTTTCGCTGACCTTTTCTCCAACCCTGTTCACGCCCACATCAATGACGCATGCTCCGGGCTTTATCCACTCGGGTTTGACCAGGTCAGGCACGCCGGCCGCGACGATTAGGATGTCGGCCCGCTTGCAGTGAAAAGCCAGGTCCCTGGTTCCTGTGTGAGCGACAGTCACGGTGGCGTTCGCCCCGCGAGCCTTCTGCATCATCATGACCGCAATGGGCTTGCCTACGATGTTTGACCGGCCCACCACAACCACTTCGGATCCTTTAGTCTCCACGCCCGAACGGACGATCAATTCCTGTATTCCTGCAGGCGTGCAAGGAGGGAACTTGACTTCAGAGCCGCCGATCATGAGCCTGCCCACATTGACGGGGTGAAAACCGTCGACATCCTTGTCAGGATCGATGGCGTTCAGTACTTTTTTCTCGTCCACATGCTTGGGAAGAGGCAACTGGACCAGGATACCGTGGATCGTGTCGTCCTTGTTGTACTTGTCTATAAGGCTCAACAGATCGGCTTCGGAAATGTCCTTGGGTTGGCTGTCCTGCACCTCGTGGAACCCCAGGCTCTTTGCTGTCTGAATCTTGGCCGTCACGTAGGATATAGATGCAGGATTCTCCCCTACCAGAATGGTCACCAGACCCGGAACGACGCCGTGTTTCTCCTTTATGGCCTTCACTTCCGCTTCCAGTTCCTTGAGGATAATATCCCGAACCTCCGTCCCTTTTATCAATTTTGCAGTCATTTACAGTCTCCTTTCCTAATAATTTTGTGGAACCTGCCCAGGCGGATTTCAGGCGGGCAGCGAGCGATTGCAGATGCCCAAGGGATATCACAAACACAGCCGGTTTTCAAAGCAAAAAACCCCCTGCCCCGCCTCCTTGACTTGGCCGGTTCTTTCCACTACTATTCCGACCCATGGAGAAGGAGATACGGGCACTTAAGCAGGCCTTGGCCAAGGCAAACCGGGTGGCCGCCCTAACCGGGGCCGGCATCTCCGCGGAAAGCGGCCTTCCCACCTTCCGGGGAGCGGACGGCCTCTGGCGCAATCACGACGTGATGCAACTGGCAACCCCCGAAGCGTTTTCCATGGACCCCAAGCTCGTTTGGGAATTCTACAACTGGCGGCGCAATCTCATCTCAGGCCTCACCTTCAATCCAGGCCACAAGGCTCTGGTCGACCTTGAAGCCGGAATTGATCATTTCACGCTCATCACTCAGAACGTCGACGGCCTTCACCTCAAGGCCGGGAGCAAGAACCTGCTGGAGATCCATGGGAACCTCTGGAAGGTCAAGTGTACCAAGTGCCAAACCGTCACCGTGGATATGTCATCGGACATGGGGCCCTTGCCAAAATGCAAGGAATGCGGCGGCCTCTTGCGACCTCAGGTGGTCTGGTTTGGCGAGTCCCTGGATTACGGATTGCTCAACCGAGCCGTCGAAGCCGCCCGCGCCTGCCAACTGATGCTCGTGATCGGCACGTCGGCCGTTGTCCAGCCCGCAGCGTCCCTGGCTTTTGAGGCTAAGGCAGCCGGAGCTGTTGTGGCCGAGATCAACCTGGAAAAGACACCTAATTCCGGTATTATGGACTTCGTGCTGCTGGGCAAATCAGGAGATATCCTGCCCAAGCTTCTGGAACATCGGCCGTGACGCCTTCGGGAATCATTACTCTCAGCAGCGATTTCGGCCTTTCGGACCCCTATGTAGCTATGATGAAAGGGGTTATCCTTTCCATCAACCCTTCGGCTGTTCTCATTGATCTCGCCCACATGATCAAGGCCGGCTCCGTGTCCCAGGCAGCCGCTCTCATCCATGAAACCTTTGTCTTCTACCCTGCGGGAACTGTCCATCTTGTGGTAGTGGATCCGGGCGTGGGAAGCGGCAGGCGGCCGCTCGCCGTGCAGGCGGGAGGGCACTTTTTTGTGGGCCCGGACAACGGGCTTTTCTGGCCGGTCATAGAGAGAGACCCCGAAGCCTCCCTGGTGCATCTCCGGGAAAGCCGATTTTTCCTGCCGGATGTGAGCCGCACTTTTCACGGCAGGGAGATATTCGCCCCCGTTGCGGCCCACCTGTCCATGGGCGTCGCACTCGAGCGCATGGGGACGAAGATCGACGATCCCGTCAGGCTCTCGCTGCCCGAACTTCGGGTAACCGGAGACACGCTGACCGGTCAGATCGTCAGAGTGGACAACTTCGGAAATCTCGTGACGAACATTACTGCCGGGCAATTGTGGCTATTCCTCGGCTCCGGCCCTTTCCGGATCGTGGTCGGAAACTTTGAAATACTTAAGATCTCGGGAACTTATGCCGACGGTGAACAGGGAGAGCCCCTGGCCTTGATCAACAGCTCCAATGTGCTCGAAATCGCGGTCAACCTGGGGAGGGCCTCTGAGTACATTGGTGTGAGAGACGAAGAAATCGTCGGCACGCCCGTGAGGGTCATCAGGGCGTAACGGGGGTCACTCCATGGGCCGGTCTTCGCGAAGCGATTTGAGGTACTCTTCCCACTCTATGGGGAGTAAGTATTTTTTCCTGCTGTTGCATTCCTTGCACGCAGCCACGATGTTGCCCTTCGTGCTTCTTCCTCCCCGGCTCAACGGGACCACGTGATCCATGGTCAGACGGCTCCTTCCCACTCCCCTTTGGCAGTAGTAGCACACGCCCTTCTGGATTTTCCGCATCCACCATGCCGTCTGCCTCAGGCGCCGCGCTTTCTCTTTTTCCCTCCTGATGTGTTCCCCTTCGACAACCTGATATTCCATCCCTCGCGACCCGTTCCAGTGAGTTCGTTTTCTTCTAATTATCATTCTTCGGCATAAAAGCCAAAGATGAATCGCAATTGTTGACGGCCCTGCCCGGAAATGGTAAAAGTTTATCGATGGCGTCCCTCGATTTCTCCCTTCTTATGCGAGAGGCCCTCGACGAAGCGTTCAGGGGCTTCGCGGAGGGAGAGGTTCCTGTGGGAGCGGTCCTGGCAACCGCGGAGGGTGAGATTGTGGCAAGATCCCACAATCGGCCCATTGCCTTGAACGATCCGACTGCCCACGCAGAGATTCTGGTCCTGAGAAAGGCCGGCGAAGTTTGCGGGAATTACCGTCTTGAAGGATCAACCCTGGCGGTCACGGTCGAACCGTGCGTCATGTGCATGGGCGCGGCCTTCCACGCGCGGGTTTCACGAATCGTTTTCGGGGTCTTCGATCCCAAGTGGGGCGCCGCCGGGTCGCTGTACAACCTTCCTGCCGACGATCTGCTGAATCACCGGATAGAGATCGTGCCCGGCGTTCTGGCCGCGGAATGCCTCAAGGTGATCCAGGATTTTTTTGCATCCAGGCGGGGGAAAAGCAGGGAATACGGAGAGGTACCGAAGTGGTCGTAACGGGGTCGACTCGAAATCGACTTGTCCCGTTAAAAGCGGGGCACGTGGGTTCGAATCCCACCCTCTCCGCCATATTCTATTCTACACTCTTCATGGGTTCCTTGGCTTGTGCCGAACCACCGTACAATTCGAGTATAAGCGATGACGGCGAGAAAAATCATCTATCCAAAGTCCCTTAAGGACATTCCTTCCTGGCGGAGGCGGGAAATCACACAGGATATCCTCTGGTTTTCCCGCTTTTCTCCTGCAGACAGGCTGGCGCACATAGACAGAGAATGGGAGGAAATCCAGGACTTTATCGCGAAGTTCGGTTTTCACAAGCATGGAACCTGAAAAAGAAGTCGGACTGCTGGACGTCATTCGTGAATTCAATCGCCTTGAAATCCGCTACTTGGTCATCGGGCGCAGGGCCGTGATCCTGTACGGCGGCCCGGTACTCACAGGTGACAACGACATCTGGATTCACAGTGCGGATAAGAAAAAAGCTCTCTCCCTGCTGAAGGAAAACCTTGGATTTGAGCTCTCTCATCCGGTCAATACCAAACGCCCGATCGTCACCGGTTTTTCTGGAATGAAGAAATACGATCTCTTCTTTCACAGGGACGCAAGCACCATTGAAAATGAAAAAATCGAGTTCAATGAATGCTACAAGAATTCAGTGCTCGTCGAGGATCCGACCGTAAGCATCGCTTTCAGAGTTCCATCCCTTGACGACCTCATCCGCCTGAAGAAGATTCGAACGCCCAACGTGCGCGATGCGCAGGACATCGAGTACTTGCTCAAGGTCAAACAACTCCGCAAGAAGAAGTGATCTTCCGCCAGGAAAGGTACCGAAGTGGTCGTAACGGGGTCGCCTCGAAATCGACTTGTCCCGTTAAAGGCGGGGCACGCGGGTTCGAATCCCAGCTTCACCATGCCCTCGGGTTGCTCATGCCGGGGCTCGGCGCTCACTGTGCATTGGAGATACCGGAATGGCTTCGCCCATCACACCCGTCACGCGAATCCCCAGCAGTATATGGGCGCTCGGCTTTGTCAGCCTGCTGATGGATGTCTCTTCCGAACTTATCCACAGTCTCCTGCCGGTATTCATGTTCACCGCCCTCGGCATGAGCTTTTTAACCATCGGCCTCATCGAGGGGGCGGCTGAAGCCACGGCACTGATAGTGAAAATCTTCTCCGGGGCGCTCTCCGACTACTGGGGCAAGCGCAAGCCTCTTGCCGTGCTGGGTTACGGTCTGGGCGCGGCATCCAAGCCCCTTTTCGCGCTCGCAACCGGCGGAGGTTTGGTGGTTGCCGCGCGCTTGACCGACCGGGTCGGCAAGGGCGTTCGCGGCGCGCCGCGCGATGCGCTGGTGGCCGATCTTACACCCCTGGAAATGCGCGGCGCCGCCTTCGGGCTGCGCCAGTCGCTCGATACGGTCGGAGCATTTCTCGGACCTCTGCTGGCGATGGGTCTGATGCTGCTCTGGGCGAACGATTTCCGCATGGTGTTCTGGGTGGCAAGCCTTCCCGCTTTCCTCGCCGTGATGCTGCTGCTCTTCGGCGTGCAGGAACCTGAACGGAGACCGGAGGGCAAGCCCGTCAACCCGATTTGTCGTGAGAACCTCCGCCGACTGCCGACCGCATACTGGTGGGTTGTGGGTGTCGGCGCTGCATTCACTCTGGCCCGCTTTTCCGAGGCTTTTTTGGTGCTTCGGGCCCGGCAGGGCGGCCTCCCGCTGGCCCTGACGCCCTTGGTGCTGATCGGCATGAACGTGGTTTACTCCCTCAGCGCCTACCCCTTCGGCAAACTGTCGGATTCGATGAGCCACTCCAAACTGCTTGCCTGGGGCTTGGCGGTGCTGATCGGTGCGGACCTGGCTCTGGCTTACGGCAACCAGGGTGGATGGGTATGGGGCGGTATTGCGTTGTGGGGTTTGCATATGGGCATGACACAGGGGCTCCTCGCCACAATGGTGGCCGATACGGCACCGGACAATCTGCGCGGCACCGCTTACGGCTTCTTCAATCTCGTAAGCGGACTGAGCATGTTACTGGCCAGCGCGCTCGCCGGGCTGCTTTGGGATCAGCTCGGTGCGTCGTTTGCTTTTCTCGCCGGAGCCATCTTCAGCGTTCTGGCACTGGCCGCAATTATTTTACGAAGGTCCGCCGAACGGCGTTCTACTTCAGGATCCTTTGCCCGCTGATCGATCCCCTGACCCGGCAAAACAGACGTTTCGTATACAGCCGTTTTCATAAAGACTCCGTCGCCTGTGGGCCGACGGGAACCTTTTCTGGCATAAAAACCCATTCCCCTGTAAAATGATCCTGATCCCAATCTCAAGCAGGGGGCTCTCATGGACTCGATTATCAAGAGTTGGAGCGGCGAAGAGGTCATCATCGGTCATGACAAGCCGACGGGCGCCTGGATACTCATCGCAATCCACTCGACCCGCCTGGGTCCGGCCACGGGCGGCACGAGGATGAAACCCTATCCTGATTTTAAGGCCGCTCTTCAAGATGTTCTGCGCCTTTCGGAAGCCATGACTCACAAGTTCGCGGTTCCGGGCATTTCAAGGGGTGGCGGGAAAGCGGTCATCAGCCTCACTGCTCCAATAGAAGCAGGGGAACGCCTCGATCTCTTGCGGCGTTACGGCAGCCTGGTCAGGCAACTCGGCGGGCTTTACTGCACCGGCCCGGACTTGGGGACCTCCTCATCCGACATGGACATCATCGCTGAGACAGGCTCGCCTTATGTCTTCGGCCGAACCCCCGGAGCCGGAGGGGCTGGAGACTCGGGACCCATCACCGCCCTGGGAGTCTTCGCCGGTATGGAAGTCCTGTGCGAGCGCCTTTTCGGTGATTCTTCCCTTAGGAACCGGCGAATCCTCGTGCAGGGGGCGGGCAGTGTCGGTGGAACACTCATGGACCTGCTGCACCGTGCAGGCGCCGAAGTGTTGTTTAGCGACGTGGATGAATCCGTCATCTGCCGTTTAAGGGATGAAAAGGGCTTCTCCTGCGTTCCCGCCGAATCCGTCTACGGGACCGAATGCGACATCTTTTCACCCTGCGCCCTGGGAGGCATCATCAATGCGGTCACCATTGCCCAATTGAAATGCAAAGCCGTTGCAGGCGGGGCCAACAATCAGCTCGCCCGGCCTGAAGACGGGGAACTCCTTAGCAAAAGAGGAATCCTTTACGCCCCCGACTACGTCATCAATGCGGGCGGGGCTATCGGCATACCCGGCATCGAAGCCCTTGGCTGGACAAGAGAGCGAGCGGAGAAGGAAGTCACCGGAAGCATCAGGAGCGCCCTCATGCGTATTCTGGATATGTCCGAGTCCGAAGGAATCACGACGGATCTGGCGGCACACCGTCTCGCGGAGGAAAGACTCGCCTCAAGGAGGTGATAAAACGATGGGCGTGCTCATTGATCTTTCCCTTCCGCTCTTTGAATGAATCTTTCACGCTTTCTCGGTTCCGCGGTGAAATTGCGTCTCGACCGCTTCATGGAATATGATCTTGCAAGCCTTCAGTTCGAAGGAATCTTGATCGAGACAGGTTGGGGGCAATGGTACGGTGAGCCCCGGAAATACTATGGAAGGTCCAGACCCTCGATTCCATTATCCCTTGCAGACAAATTCATGGATAGGGATTTGAAGTTTTTCGGGTGCGACCTGCCCGGCGTCGACAAGAGCGGAGCCGCGGAGAAGATCATCCATAGCATGTTTCTCGCAAGGGACGTGGTCATCTATGAAAACCTTACGAACCTGGAGAAACTGCCCGAGGCCACGCCTTTCACATTTGTGGGGCTGCCCCTCAACTTGCAGGGGATTGACGGCTCTCCCGTCAGGGCCGTGGCGATTCTGGGGGGACAAGGATTTTGACTTCGGGGAACCTGCGTACGGGGAATTCCAAGGATAGGGCTTCGCTTGAGCGAGTTTACTGCTTTGACTTCGACGGGGTCCTGTGCGACAGCATGGATGATAGCCTTCTTACGAGCTATAATGCCTATTTTCAAAGGGAGACGAAAAGCGTAACGGAAATCGACCCTGCTCTCAGGAATTTCTTCTACAAGCACCGCTACCTGGTTCGCCCCGCGGAAGAATACTACGTGCTGTATCATGCCTTTGAAAAAGGAGAGAGAGTGGTCGGGGAGGATCGTTTTTTGGAGCTCAAGGCCGGTCTGACCCGGGAGATGAAAGATCACGCCGAGCGCTTCTATGCCTGCCGAAAACGGGCTAAGCAGGACCTGAACCACTGGCTGGGGCTTCACAGGCTATATCCCGAGTGCGCCGATTTCCTCGATCGAAGAAAGGACGGCTTTTTCATTGTCACCAATAAAGACAGGGATTCGGTAGTCGCCCTGGCGCGGCATCATGGCTACTTGAACCGCGTCACCGAAATATATTCCAGGGAAATCGGAATCAACAAGAGAGAGCTGCTGGAAAAACTCATGGAGAGCCATGGGTTGAATCCATCGACCCGTCGCATCATCTTCGTCGACGATCATCAAGGGACCCTCGGCGAACTGAAAATGCTGTCGATCGATGTCTACCTGGCTGCCTGGGGTTACACTAAGGCGGTCGAGTCGACAACATTCAGGCTGATTCACACTCTCGGCGAATTACCTTAAGACCCTCGCGACGAGGAAAGCTTGCCGGAACGTCCTCCATGTAAATGTTAAATTCCCCCGTGCGGAGGTCCACCATGGAGATTCCAACCATGATAGAAACGGATTCCCGGGCGATCAATCCTCCCAGCGACCCCTGTGTCATGCTGATCTTTGGAGCGTCGGGTGATTTGACGGGGCGACTGCTCGTCCCCGCGCTTTACAACCTCGCCTGTGACAGGCTCTTGAATGAAAATTTCGCTCTCCTCGGCACAGCGAGAAAGCCTCTGACAACTGAGCAGTTCCGGGAGCGAATGAGCAGCGGCATCGAGAAATTCCATACCCGGGAGAAATTTGATCAGGCGGTTTGGGACAATCTGGTGAGGCGATTCCACTACGTGCCCGGCGATTTTCGCGACCTGAGTGCATTTCGAAAACTCAGAGGGGAAGTCGCGAAATTGGACGCACAGCACAAAACTCAGGGCAACGTGCTCTTTTATCTCGCCACGGATCCGGGCTTCTTCGCCATGATTTGCGGCAACTTGCATGGTTCAGGTTTCAAGGACGGCCCCGGATGGAAGCGCATCATCGTCGAAAAACCATTCGGCAGCGATCTTAGGTCGGCGGTCAAGCTCAACGAAGAGATTCTCGCACTGTGGGACGAGAAGCACATCTACCGTGTAGACCACTACCTGGGCAAGGAGACGGTGCAGAACCTGCTTGCGTTCCGTTTCAGCAACGGCATATTCGAGCCCCTTTGGAGCAATCGTCACATTGACAATATTCAGTTTAACGTTGCCGAGGCTGTGGACGTCGGGGACCGGGGAGAATACTACGATCACTCGGGCGTTCTGCGCGACATGATACAGAGCCATATGTTCCAGATGCTCGCCTATCTGTGCATGGAAACTCCCGCCTCCCTGGACCCGGATGACATCCGCGACGAGAAGGCGAGACTTCTCAAGTCCGTGCGCGTTTACACGCCGGAGGAAGTGGCACGATACGTGGTGCGCGGGCAGTACGGCCCGGAACTGGACGAGAGGGGCAATGTGGTCAAACCCGGATACCGTCAGGAAAAAAGCGTCGCTCTGAAGTCAAATACGGAGACTTATGCAGCGGCGCGGCTCCACATCCACAACCGCCGGTGGGAAGGCGTACCCGTCTATTTGCGCTCGGGCAAGGCCCTCTGGAAGCGGGGAACTGAAATCGTTGTGGAATTCAAACAATCTGCCGTGACGCCCTTCCGCAACACCCATGTCCGGCAAGCGGGCTCGAACCGTTTGATTTTCCACATCCAGCCACACCAGGGCATTGAAATGCACTTCTATGCAAAAATCCCAGGACCCAGACTACAGCTTCAACCGGTCCACATGTGTTTCGGGTACGGAGAGGCTTTCAAGGCCTCGCGCTATACCGGCTACGAAGTAATGATCTACTCCTGCAGCCACGGCGACACGACCCTCTTTTCACGGGGCGATCTCGTCGAGATCGGGTGGCGTATAGCTCAGCCCGTCCTAGACTACTGGTCGGCTTCACCCCCGCCCGAATTTCCGAATTACGCACGCGGAAGTTGGGGCCCCAAGGCTGCGGCCGACCTGATTCAACGGGACGGCCGGAACTGGCACGAAGTCGTCCCCGAGGAGCTCCTCAGAAAAGTGGCGATTTTCAAGGACGGCGACTCTCTTTTCCTCCTGCAGGTGATGATGGCTCTTCGCACCAGGCAGGCGGCCCCGGGCGAAACGATCATTCAAAAGGGCGACATGGGGCGTGAAATGTACCTGCTCATCCGTGGCGAAGTGGAGGTAATGGAGGACGGTTCCGGTTTCGTCAAGATTCTGAAGGAGGGTGATTTCTTCGGCGAAATAGCCTTGCTGCTCATGACTCCTCGCAACGCCACTATTCGCGCCAGGACCTCCTGCGACCTTCTCGTCCTGGACAAGGCCGACTTCGATCGCATCCTCTACGACCACCCGCAGTTTGCGGAAGGGGTGGCGGCTGTGGCCAGGGATCGCTACAACGTGGAACTGTGTTACCTCAGCGTGCTCGGGTATCAGAGATGCGTGGACAGGCTGGCCTCTTCACCGAAAGCAGAACCTTAGCGTTTCCGGACGGAGGAGGAAGCCGGTCGCCCTTCCTCTAGACGGGGAAGCTCTCCGGAGAAGAAACCTCATTCTTGATCGAAGCCGCATATTCATTCGGGCAAGAAACTGATTTATTATCTCGTTGAAACCCTGTTCGATTGATGCTATGTTTCCAAAATGTGGTATAAAGGATGTTTTTTTCGGCTGGATAGCGAGCGCCCCCAAGGGGGCGCCATACAAGATCCCTTTCAGGCGGATTTCATCGCGGAGAGATGTCCGAGGTGGCCGAAGGAGCGCGACTGGAAATCGCGTGTACCGCCTTCAAAGCGGTACCGAGGGTTCGAATCCCTCTCTCTCCGCCACATTTTTCTCTAAAGCCTACGAGTGAGTTAGCCGGAACTTTGTCATGGTTTACGAAGTATTGGCCAGGAAATGGCGTCCCCAGGTGCTCGCGGACGTCATCGGCCAGGAACATGTCGCCCGAACTCTGATCAATGCCTTTAAGGCGAACCGCCTGGCCCACGCCTATCTTTTCAGCGGCCCCAGAGGTGTCGGGAAAACCTCGGTGGCCAGGATTCTTGCCAAGGCCATGAACTGCAAAGACGGCGAACCGGGCATTCCCTGCAACCGGTGCACCTCTTGCGTCGAGATCACCCAAGGCTCTTCAGTCGATGTGCAGGAAATCGACGGTGCGTCGAACCGGGGCATCGACGAAATAAGGGAACTGAGGGAAAACATCCGCTACATGCCTTCATCGAGCGCTTTTCGCGTGTACATCATCGATGAAGTGCACATGCTCACCTTGCCGGCCTTCAACGCGCTGCTCAAGACTCTCGAAGAGCCTCCCCCTCACGTGAAATTCATTTTCGCCACTACCGAACCCCACAAGGTGCCCGTCACCATCCTGTCTCGGTGCCAGAAGTTCGATTTCAAGCGAATTCCCCTCAATCTGATCGTGAAGCACCTCGACCACATCACCCGTGAAGAGAGTATTGAAATCAGCGAATCCGGGCTGGCCCTCATCGGCCGGGAGGCGGAAGGAAGCCTGCGCGACGCCGAAAGCCTCCTCGACCAGGTCATCTCCTACACGGGCGCCACGGTTGAAGATAGGCACATTACGGATATCCTTGGGATCATCGACCGGAGCCTCATTTTCGATACCTCCCGGGCACTCCTGGAAGGCTCCATCCGTAAATGTGTCGAAATCGTGGATCAGATATACAACTACGGATATGACTTGAAGGAGTTCTATCGGGACCTGATGGACCAATTCAGGGATCTCCTGGTCAGTCTGGTGGCGCCCGATGAGGCACTCCTCGACATGATCGACAGCGACAGGCATGAACTCAAGATGCAGGCTGAAAGGGCGGGCGAGGAAAAACTCCGGCAGATCCTGAATCTTCTCATAGCCCGTGAAGAAAACCTCAGGATGGCGTCCCATCCGAGGTTGGTGCTGGAGATGATCCTCATCAAGATCTGCCGGATTGGTGACTACCTCTCCTTTGACCAGATTATTCAGAGGCTGGAGGCTTTGGAAAAAAGACTGACGGTCGATCAGACGACGGCCGGAAAGCTCGCCGATCCAGGCGTCGGCTGGCAGCCGAAGGCTCCTCCAGAGCCGGCTTCGGCCAAATCTGCCGAGGGTATCGGCAAGGAGGAGTGGGACCGTTTTCTGAAGTTCCTGAGCTCCAGGAATCGGGCCATGGCAAATGTCCTCAAAGGTTGGCCCCTGCTTCATGCGAGCGGCGACATGATAGAGATCGGCAAGGCAGGGAATCAGTTTTCCTCCACCTACCTGGATGAGCCTGAGAGGCTTCAGAAGCTCGTGGCATCTTGCCGCGATTTTTTCAAGAGGGATGTGCAGATCAAGCTCGCCCCTCAGAAGGAACAGGAGAAGATGAATGACAAGCCTCCTCAGACGGAATCGAAGCGTCCTGACTTGCCGCCTCCTGTCCAGGATGTTCTGGACATTTTCCAGGGGACGGTGAGAGAGGAAATCACCGCCCCTTCCACTCAGGAGAGAAATGATCGGAGGAACAACTCATGAAAGGCATTCCAAATATGGGAAATCTCCTCAAGCAGGCACAGCAATTCCAGGCTAAAATGGCCAAGCTTCAGGAAGAGCTGGGGGAGAGAACCGTTGAAGCTTCGTCAGGGGGTGGCATGGTCACGGTTGTGGCCAACGGAAAGCAGGAGATTCTCTCGGTGAGCATCGACCCGGAGGTCATTGACCCCCAGGACAGAGAAATGCTTCAGGATCTTGTCATGGCGGCAGTGAACGATGCATTGGCAAAGGCCAAGAACATGGTCCAGGAAGAGATGGGGAAACTGACTCACGGGCTCAACATCCCGAACCTCCCGGGGCTTTTTGGATAAAATGAGCATCTATCCGGCACCACTCGAAAACCTGATCCGTCATCTCGCCAGAATGCCGGGCATAGGCCAGAAATCGGCGGCCCGCGTGGCGCTCCATATTCTGAAACAACCCAGGGAACTCGCCGATGATCTGTCCCGCAGTCTCCTTGACGTGAAAGACAAGATCAGGTTCTGTTCCGTCTGCTTTAACTTCACCGATGAAGATCCCTGTTCCATTTGCAGCGACGAGAGCCGCGCCAACGGCGTCATTTGCGCAGTGGAAGGGCCGGGCGATCAACTCGCCATTGAAGAGTCGGGGGTTTTCAAAGGGAAATATCACGTTCTCCACGGTGTTCTCTCTCCCCTGGACGGGGTCGGTCCCGAAGATCTCAAAATCGGCGAACTCCTCACCCGCCTCGAAAAAGAAAAGATATGTGAAGTCATTATGGCCATTAACCCGACTACCGAAGGAGAAGCCACCGTCTCCTTTCTGGCCAAGCTTCTTTCGGACAGGGGCATCACCTTGACCCGAATCGCCCTCGGCATTCCCATGGGAGGCGATCTGAAGTACATGGATGCCATGACCCTCCGCCACGCTCTCAAGAGCAGAACATGCCTGTAGCGATGATATCACGCCCGGCCCTGAGAGAACTGTCCCGCATCCTGGGACCGGATCACATCACCACCTGTCAGGATGCACTGGACCGCTACGGAACCGATGCGACCAAGCTCGCCTATGCCCCTGACGCCGTCGCCTTTCCGGGCCGTATCGGAGAGATAGCGGCCATCCTTTCGCTGGCAAACCAGGAACGATTCCCCGTCATTCCCCGGGGCGCAGGAAGCGGGAAGAGCGGCGGCGCGTTGCCGGTTCGAGGCGGCCTTGTCCTTGCGATGGACAGGTTCGACCGCATCCTTCAGATTGACGATCAGAATCTCGTGGCCAAGGTGGAGAGCGGCGTCATCACCGCCCGGCTTCAAAAGGAAGTGGAAAGGGCTGGGCTCTTCTACCCGCCGGATCCGGCAAGCATCAGCATCTCCACCATCGGCGGAAACGTCGCGGAGTGCGCCGGCGGCCTGCGGGCCGTCAAGTACGGCGTCACCAGGGATTATGTCCTGGGGTTGACCGTTGTCCTGCCCACGGGAGAAGTCGTCAGGACCGGAGTGGAAACAGCCAAGGGCGTGGTGGGCTACGACTTGACCCGCCTCATCGTGGGCTCTGAAGGGACTCTTGCCGTCATTGTCGAGATCACACTGCGCCTGATTCCCAAGCCGGCTTCCACGAGAACCATGGTCGCCTTTTTCCGGAACCCCGCTCGCACGGTGGAGACGGTTTCGGAAATCATCAGGAACAAGATCGTCCCCACCGCCCTGGAGTTCATGGACGGCCTGTGCCTCCAATGCGTTCGCGAGGAAATCGGGCTAAGGATTCCGGAGGCGGCGGGAGCTCTCCTGCTCATCGAGGTGGACGGAGACCGGTCGCTCACGCTCCGGGAAGCAAAGAGAGTGCGGGAGATCTGCCTGGACCGGGGAGCCATAGAATTCAAAGCGTCTTCGGGAAGAAATGCGAGCGACAAGCTCTGGGAAGCAAGAAGGAACGTGTCTCCAGCCATGTATAAACTGAGACCCGACAAGATGAGCGAGGACGTGGTGGTCCCGAGGAACAGGATGGCCGAACTGGTTTCTTTTCTGGAGGAGAAGAGCGGGAAGTACGGACTCCCCATAGCGTCATACGGTCATGCAGGAGACGGGAATATTCACGTCAACCTGATGCTGGACTTGACAAACCCGAAAGAAGTAAAAAAGGCAGGCATGGCTGTCGAGGAGTTGTTTCACAAGGTCCTGGAGATGAAGGGGACCCTGTCGGGAGAACACGGGATCGGGATCACCAAGGCTCCATACCTGGGCATGGAGATTTCACGGCCGGCACTCGATCTCATGGTCCGGGTAAAAAAAGCCTTTGATCCCAATGACATCCTAAATCCCGGAAAAATCTTTCCTGAATGAAATCTGCCTGGGCAGATTTCATTCAGGCTAAAGCACACGGTCTTTGCTTCTGTAGTACATGGTGTTGTAGTACTTCTCCACATCCACAAGGCTCATATGCTCGAGGGCTTTTTTCATCGGTACCGTGCCGATTTCCCCGAGCTTGAGGCTCACCATTCGGCCGAAGTCGTCGTTGGCGATCATGTCGACGGCGGCGATCCCGAACTTTCGACCCATCCGCCGGTCGTATGCCGAAGGCGACCCTCCCCGCTGCAAATGCCTGAGAGCCACGTAGCGCACTTCCAGGTTCGCGGTCTTCTCCAGGTGTTCGGCAAGAAACCCGCCGATCCCTCCCAGGTAAACACGACCGAAGCCGTCCTGACCTCGCCGCTCCAGGACTTCCGGCATCCCTCGGGGCTTGGCCCCCTCTGCCACCAAAACGATGCTGTAACGCTTTCCCTCTTTCTTCCTTTTCACAAGCAGTTCGGCGACCCGCTCCATCACAAAATCATGCTCGGGAATCAGCGTAATCGCGGATCCCGATGCTTCTCCGCCCTCCAGGGCCAGCCAGCCAGCCTTCCTGCCCATTGTTTCCACGACAAAAATCCTGCTGTGAGATCCCGCCGTGACGCGTATCCGGTCTATATCATCGGTAATCCAGTTGACCGCAGAGTCAAACCCCAGGGTGTAATCCGTCTCCGAGAGGTCTTTGTCTATGGTCTTGGGAATGCCTACCACCTTCACCCCCTCCCGGAAAAGCTTGTAGGCGGCGCCGAGGTTGTCGATGCCGCCTATGACCACAAGGGCCTCCAGCCCTAGTTTTTTCATGTTCTCGATGATGAGGCCCGATTGATCCTTCTTGGGATCGAAAGGATTGATCACGCTCGTACCCAGCCGGGTACCGCCGGACCTGTCCCAGGTGCGGACCAGGTCCGTGTCCAGTTGCACGGTCCATCTTTTCAGGCTGTCCTTTTTATCGGGTTTGACTTCGATGAGCCCCTTCCACCCGTCTATGATGCCGATAACTTCGAACATCATCCCTCTTACAGGCACGAGGTCCTTGTCAAGGGCAGAATAGGTGATCCACTGAATAGCGCTGTTGATCCCAGCGCAATCGCGGCCTGCAGTCAGAACTCCTATCCTCGTTTTCATCTCCCGCCTCCCGTCGATTGATGCCGTCCCCTGCGGGCCTCCGGCTTTCGCCCATCCTGTCTAAGCAAAAAGGCAAAATCACAGGGTAGCTACTATAGGACAAGGAAGTCCCACTGTCAAGGAGCACATACGGCGCAAGGCGCAGGGCGAAACGCGAGGGGCGCAAGGGGTCGGCATCCCCCTTTTTTATCTTGTGACGTGCGCCTTGCGCCGCATGTGTGATTCGCCTTGCTCAAGTGCGCCTTTTCTTGTATGAATGGCGCCGGAGGAACAGCGGAACATGGACATATCATCGAGTGTCATTCTCGGTGCGATTCAGGGCCTCACCGAATTCTTGCCCATAAGCAGTTCCGGGCATCTCGTCCTGTTCCAGAACCTCCTCGGCTTCAAAGAGCCGGAACTGCTTTTCGACATCGGACTCCACCTCGGTACGCTCGTCGCGGTGTGCCTCTTCTTCCGTCGCGACATCGGGGCAATGACTGCGGAAAGCGTCGATTTCCTCGCTTCTCTCCTGAGCCGCAGAACGAAACTGGCACAAATACGGGAATACCCTCGCGCCTTATCGGTGCTCTGGGTCCTGGTCGGAACGATTCCCACAGGCCTCATCGGTCTCTTGTTTAAAGCCCCTTTGGAGAGTCTTTTCGGGTCCCTGAGAGTGGTGGGCTTCATGCTTGTGTGCACGGGCCTCATCCTCCTCGCGGTCAAGAAGCTCCCCGAAAGCTACACAAACCGGGCATCCTTGGGGCTCCTTGCAGCCCTGGCCGTGGGTGTTTCGCAAGGGATTGCCATCGTCCCGGGCATTTCCAGATCAGGGCTTACAATTGTCTGCGGCATGGTATGTAAACTTCAAAGAGAGACGGCGGCCCGCTTTTCTTTTCTTCTCTCCATTCCCGTGACCTTGGGAGCCATGTCTCTTCAACTCGCTACGGAAGGTTTGGGCAGGGAATCATTGCCCGCTTTGGCTGTGGGCTTCACTGTTTCAGCCGTCGTCGGACTCCTCGCTCTCAGGATACTCATGGCCATGGTACGCAAGGGAAGGCTTTACCTTTTTGCACCTTACTGCTGGGCCGTGGGCTTTGTGGCTATCTTCTTGTCTTTCCGCGCCTGACTCCTTTTTCGGCACTTCTTTTTCGATGAACTCGTAAACGCCCATGACATGGAGACCTTGTCGCCCCGCTTATATACGCTACGGAGGCGCACAAGCACGCGCCAGTCCGCACGGCTCCGGACTCTCCTTCCGACAGGCGTCAGGTACAGCCTATCGCCCCATATCTCCCAAGCCGAGAAGCCTGAAGATCACCATGATACTGTCGACGCCCGATGAGCTTTCTGCAATGACTCTCATTCCCCAGCACTGGGACTGATAATCCAGGTAGAACTTTTCGTCCACGCTCCGGCTCAAGTTCAAATCCCTGGAAATCATTGCGCCCGCCGAAAAACCTTCCGGGAGGTTGACGTGCAGATTGAGATTGAGCCCCTTTTCCCCTGTTGCCTTCAGGTACCGATAGTCGATGCCGACGCTATCCATCCTTCCTCCGGATCTTCGAACGTACCACTGAAGGCCGATATCGGCAAAGACGATCTCCTTGTCGTAGTGATCCCAGAGAGCTTGTCCGTCGAAGTAGAGCAACGGGTACGGGCTCAAAGTCAGAACCCCTGCGAGGGGCAAAAAAGGCCTTTTCTCAAAGCCCGCCGCTTCATCTGTCCTCACCTCGTCGATATCGTAGCCCTGAGAGAGGCTGAAGGCGGCCCACTGCTCATAGTTCACCTTTCCATCCTTTTCCTCCTTCCTGGCGTCCAGGAAATTCTCTATTGACAGAACCACAATATTGCTATTGCCGTTCACATCCATCGGCTCAAACCAAGGCTGATCCAGATCGCCGTCACGGTTCACCCGGTAGCGGTAGGTCAAAGACGGGAAGAACTTGTGCTTCACTTTGGTGGCGCCACCCCATTCAACATCGAAGGTCCTTTCCAGCACGGTGGACATTCTCGTCTGAAAATCGTAGGCGTTCTTCGTTTGTCTCCGATCTTTTTCGTTGAGGCGATCGAATCTCTGCGCCGTCAGGGTGTAGCCGACGGACGGCTCAAGCTCCAGATACTTGCCGAACCACATCGGATAACTCGCTCGAGGGGTTGCAGAGAACCTCTCTCCCTTCTGCCCGTCTTCTCGTCGGATATGTTCAAAATCCGAGTCGACTCTCAGGAAAAGCGGAGAGCGGGAAACAGGTCTCGGAAGGAGCGAAAAGTCCAGGCCGCCCAAAGGCTGGGACGTGGTGTCCGCTGAAGGATTCTCCGGCCTCTGGTAGTAGGAAGAAACAGCCTGAATGCTGTAATCTTCCCGGTCCCGATCCAGCCTCAAGGTGGATCGTCTTACGGGTGAGCGGATGTCTTCCATCGGTCTTCCGAAGGCCTCAATCAGGTCCGGTCTTCCATGATACCCGAAAAGATCTCCCTCGAACTCCTTCAGGTAGTCTTGGTCACTGACGTAGTCTGTATCCAGTTTTGCCCGGACCCCCATGGGCATCTGCTGGTTGGTCCGGCTTCGCAGCCAGTACCGCGTACGGTTCGACCTTGGAAGGGAACTGAGTGCCGCCTGATCGGGATCGGTCAAATCCTTTTCCTTGACTTTGTCCGGAAGGATGTCGAAAAGAAACGTCCCTTTCGAGTCGTCCTCGGCCACATAGCGGTACTCCAGACCCTGCATCAAGCCTCGATCGGTCATGTACCGTTCATAGAAAGTGGCGTCCATCCGATCCGAAATCGCCGGCAGGGTACAAATCCGATTTGACAAAACCCTTTCTTA